>JAEHJW020002065.1_pt1 | contig 81878 bp, 115 predicted proteins | sample 9271431 | NCBI WGS metagenome assembly JAEHJW02 | reverse complement strand
TCTACGTGATCGTTATTGTCCGATCATGGGGAAAGAAATGCATGATGCAATCCCGATACAAGCAGATGTACCCGAAAGATCCGCAGCCTTCGTTTATTTCCATTTATGACGTGAAAAACACGGATGTTTGGGGAACTAATCGGAAGTGGGTGACGGATGAAGTGTTGCCTAGTGCGGTGGTAAAAAATGCGGAAGGGTACAGATGGGTTCCATTTCTCGGCGGTGTTGGAACTCCGCTGTGTATGGTCGATTAAGCGTTATGATTGTATTGCCTTAACTGCGGTCCTGTGAAACAATGCCGTCGAGATGGCCTCGACTTCTTCACCCCTTAGTTCGGACGCTGTAGCTCGTTCATTGGCTTCCGATGGCCAGTCCCGCGACACACGATTTTCAGACCAGAAAAAGGGTCTTCCGCTTCCGTGGCAAAAGATGGAAGGGGAAGTAGTTGCGTGGGCGGATACAGCGCTCAAGCAGGCAGAAGAAGAAGCGGGTTCTCTCCTTTCCAACAAGATTATCCCTCGTGTAATCCAGTATTTGTCTGGAAACCAATGGCCAGCGAAGCCTACGGCCTACGGGAGTGCTCGTCCTGTAACGAATCGCATGTTTCGCCAGTATTGGGAGATTGTTTCCCTGCTGACAGATGGCAAGCCAGAGCCGGAAATCAAGATATACGACGGGAATGACGGGTATTCCGATCTTCAGACGTTGTTGACTCAGCTTTTAGAAGTATGGGCGGCAAAGCCGGGCTATGCTGATGCGTTGCAGGACATTATCGGATTTGGACTTTTGGCGAGGGGAATTGGAAAAGTTCAGTGGAATCCGCGTCTTTCGGGTGGAATGGGCGATGTGGAACTGCTTTCGATCAACCCGTTAAATTTTTACTGCCTTGGCGGAGAGGGTTCGATTGAGAACTCGGAGTGCTGCATTGAAACCCGATGGGTAACGATTGCTTCTCTGAAAAGGCAGTTTGGAAGTCTGGCCGATGGGATTGAGCCTGAGCCGATGGGTATGCCGGATTCTCAGGTCATGCGTCCACGGCAGTTGTCGAGTTCAGAATGGGCAAAGCTCGCTCCCAACATGCAAAGGCTTCTTGGGATCAAGTCTGGTGGGATGAATGACCAGTTGTTTCCGAGGGTGCGTCAGAGAATCTACTGGTTGCGTGATTCGGCGATCAATGAATCATCGAAGACGGTTCGTGTCGGTCGAGAACATGCAAACTGGTCGTATCTGGTTGAGCCGGGTATGCCGTTATTTCCTCGTGGTCGATTGATTGTGGTGGCTGGTCGCAAAGTTCTGAGCGATGGTTGTAACCCATACTTCCTCGGCAAATTCCCTTATGTGGAAATGCTTCCACTCAAGCCGACGTGGGGAACCGATGGGATGAGCTTGATGGGGAACCTGATTGGCCCTCAGGACATTATCAACCGCATCATGGCTGGGCTGCTGGAGACGATCAAGGCTGGATTGACTCCTACGATTATCACCCCTACGGGAGCGATTAGCCGGGGGGATTTGGATAATATCTCGACAACGATCTCCGGGGGGAAGCTCGAATACAACATCATGCGAACTGGCGGCCAGAAGCCGGAGTTTCGCAAACAGCCGGAGACGCCTCAGCTTGCATTGCCGTTTTTGAACATGACGATGCGAGAGATGGACCAGACGACGGGTTCGGCTGCTGTTGATGCGGCGGCACAGAAGCAACAGGTTCCTTCTCATGACACGATGGAGATGATTCAGAACTCGCGTTCAGGGATGGTCCGTTTGATGGGCCGAAGGCTGGAAGGGTTTATGAATCGTGCTGGTCACATGGTTGTGGCGAACATGCTTCAGTTCTATTCAGTGGGTCACAGGGTTTCCATTCTCGGAGAAAAAGGAATATCGTCCAGAGACTTCTCCCCGCTGTATGGTTCGTTGTTGTCTGGCGGCATGATGCCAGAAGAGTTTGTAAAGAAGATTCACTTTTCCATTCGTTCTGGTTCGGCATTGTCGTTTGACAAAGAAACGAGAGCGCAGATGGCAACGATTCTTTGCGAGCGCGGTCTTCTTAGCCGGAAGAATATGTTCCGAGCAATCAACGCTGCGGGTGGGAATATCGACATTTTCAAAAACGAAGAAGAGTTGATGGGAGAGGCGATGCAGAAGATTGCATTGTCGGTTATGGCTGGTCAGGCTGCTGGCGGGAAGGGGAAGAAGTAATCATGTACAGAAAAATGCGCACAATGAAGCGGTTACCGCGTCTCCGTCAGTCGTTGAGGCAAGCGACAAGAATGAGAGCGCGTAGAGGCGGTTTTCGTGGAAATTGAAAATCAAAAACTATTGACTCAATTTTGGATTTGATGTTTGATGTGCGTGACAGTCATCAATGGCTGGCATGTGGCGGAGGGCCACTTGAAAAAACCCCCCGATCCTGAAAAGGAAAGGAGACTGCTATGCGTCACAGCAAGCGTCACACCAAGCGCAGCGCGAAGCGTACTGCCAAGCGTGAATCCAAGCGGAAGTAACTCTTCCGACCGGGCGAACGCTCGGCAAATGCCAACATGCTGGAGGGTTTAACAGCCCTCCCAGCATTTCAATTCAGAGGTGATTATGGCTCGACACGAAGAAATCTCTGCTGGTCACCGGATCAGCCACGACACGGCTCTCGAAGATAGCTATGGAGCGAATATCCCTCAGCCCAAGACGGTCAAGGGTGACATTGTTGCTTTTGGCGAACTGGCTGGAAGTGGCTCTACTGCGAAGTCTTTGGTGCCGGAGCGCAACACGACGTTCGGTGACTCTATCAACGAAAACCGCAAGAATCAACCTCGCTCGCACTGAGAGACACGATGGCAACGAGTTCACTTCCTTCCGCAACTGCGGGTCAGGCTCCTCCTAACTTTTATCAAAACGCTGCTGCTATGGGTTCGCCGGCAGGTGCAACGAAGCCTGCCCCGGACGACAAGCAGGAGTTCTTGAAAGATGTGACGAAGCTACTGACCATTCTCGACAAGATGGGAAAACGCAAACCGAATGGTGTTGATATTTCCAAGTACATGAAATCGGCTGCTGAATCGGTGGAAAAGGCTCTGGCGGCGACGAGTGGAAGTGGGGATTCATCGACGGGTCCATCCGGGGATGCTACGGGTGGAGCGGAACCTGCCGCTGGCGGGGATACGGCTACCGATGTCGGATCGGCAGGAGCAACGGCTTAACCAGCGAGTGTAATCTCGCACAAACTGCACCAAAGGAGAAAACATTATGGCACTCGAAGAACTGGACGGACTTTTCAGCGACATCACGGAATCGGATCGTGCAACGATCAAGTCGATTCTGGAACGGAATCCAAGCGCGGCGAGTCGTCTTTCGCAGCGGGAAACAGTGTATTCCGCGTTTGTGGATGGTGATGTAGACAAGCTCGCTGGGGTAACCGCAACGGCTCAGACCGTGACGCAGCAACCAACGACCACGGTATCGTCTCCTGCTGCGGTGGACATGGCAGACCTTGATCGACGCTTGGATGAGCGTATGGGGAAGATTTGGGACGATCCTCGGCTGAATGAGCGTGTTGAGGCAAGAGCCAAGGCCATTGCAGAGCAGATTGCGCGGGAAGCAGAGAACCGTGCTGTTGGCCGGTCGGCATATCTTTCCGATGAAATCTTCACGCTGCGCAGTCGTCACCGGGAAGAGTACGGAAAAGATTTGGATCGTGCGGGTTTTGAGAAGTTTGTGAACGACAATGCTGGGAAGTATGGATCGCTGACTGCGGCATACGATGCGTTCACGGAAGCGGATCGAATTCAGAAGATCAAGGATGAAGCGTTCAAAGCCGGTCAGGCGGCTCGTGCGACCACGGAAGTTGCTGGAGTATCCCAGCCAGGAAGCACGGTAGCAAGCATGTTCCTGAAGTCGAATCCGATGAACACCGGAGTGGCTGCAAGTCGCGGGGATGCGTTGGATGCGGCAGCGGCAGCGTTTCGTCAGTTGTCAGGAAATCGCGCGAACTGAAAACGGATTTTCTTGACTTAACTCGAAGTTAGAAGTATCGGTTGTAAGCGAAGTAAGAATTGAACCTTGGAGGAACCAAGCAATGCCCGCGACAGGAAATCAGGTCAACTACAACGACTTGACATCAGTTACATACCAGCACATCCTGCCCACAATTCAGGACGTGTACTTCAAGGTATCAACCCTCTTCCCGTTTCTGTTTCGTCCGGGGAACTTCAAGACGTTTTCCGGCTATCAGATTCAGGTTCCCTTGCAGTTCGCTCCGCTGAAGGGTGGTCCTACGGTGGATGGTGGAACCTTTGACATCTCCTACGCTGAGACGGATACGGCGATGATCTTTGTCCCGAAAGAGTATTACACTTCGGTGACTCTGAGCCGTCAACGGATTGCCCTCAACCAAGGCGATGCTGCTGCTATGTCGTATGTCCAGATCAAGATGACGAACCTGTATCAGTCGATGATGCAGTATCTTGCTCAGGACGCGTTCAAGGACGGTCAGGGTACGGTATCGGGTGTCAACGCTCTCGACGGGTTGCTTGCGGCCAACGATGACGGAACAAACTATCCTCAGTATGGTGGTCTGGCTCGTGCGGGTATTGGCACAGGCCCGAACGCTGGCATCAGCGGATACTATCAGCCATTGAACGCTCCGATATCGGTGCAGGCTCTTCAGTTTGCCATTGGTTCTGGTTCGTTTGGTAACGTCCAGCCGAATCTGGCGTTCACCACTCAGTCCATTTGGGATACTCTGTGGCTTCGCATGTTGCCTTCGCAGCGCATCATGGATGAAGACCCCGGCACGGTGAGCTTTGGCTTTGCTTCGCTGAAGTTCTACGGGAACAAGCGCGTGATGGTCGATCAGTATGTTCCGAACGGATATGTGTTCGGAAACCGCGATGAGTTCCTCGAAGCGTATGTGACTGAGGATCAGCTCTTCCAGTTTGGATTCACGGGATTCAAGGAACTTCCTGATTCGGTCGATGGTGCTGGTCAGACGTTGTTCCTTGGCGACATCATCAACTCTCAGCCGCGTGTCAGCTTCGTTCTTGCGAATGTGTTGAACACATAGTCTGTGGTGGGGCGGTTCATTCCGCCTTCGTAATAGCAATAGGTGGGCTAGGCTTCCTAAACTCCTAGCAGCGGAGGTAACAGAATGTATACGCCCTATGTTCGCATTTCAACTGGAAACGTTCAAACCACTCTCGATGCACAGGCGAGAAACACGATTGGATGCATTTACTCGCCTCCGCCTGCGTCTACGCAGAGTTTCTCGACCACGGCAGGCGTTAGCACTCCGGGGTTTGGCGCTCAGCCTGTTTACAAGTATGTGTACTTCTACGACGCGAATGCGTTGACGGGTACGGCTCAGGCGGCTCCGGCTCCGGTGTACTACATCGACGAGTCGTTTACCACGGTCACGCCGAACGCTGCCGACGCGTATTACACGACCGGCGGCGCTTGCATTGCTGGTTACTGGATGCCGAACACCACTGCGCTTGGTTCGAGCAATACGGCGGCTGCGTGGTATGGTGAGTTCGTTCAGTCGTATGGCTGGATTCAGATTGGCGGTCTGTTGCGCGGGGCGTTGGCTCCGACGACGCAGACGGGTGCTGGTCAGGGATCGGCGATTTACGGATCGACGACTGGAAGTTGGGCATCGACTGTCAACACCACGGTGGCGGCATCGGCTCGCGTTCTTGGCATTCAGTGGACGGCGATTGCCAGTGGCGCTTGCGATGTTCTCGTAGGTGGTTATCAGTCCTTCTGGGGAAGCTAATCGAGGGGGAAAGGGAGACTTACAATGATTTGGATTGAAGATGCCGATAGTCGGCAAAATCTCGGACCCTCTGGAATCATCCAGAAAAATACGGCTCAGTTCAGCCTTTCGGATTATCCCAGCGGCGGTTATCCGGTGTATGCGGCAGCGTTCGGTCTTTCGCAGATTCGTTCGCTGATTCCGTGCGGATACACGGGTTCTGCTGCTGGATATGTGTTCCAGTATGAGAAGCCTGCGGTATCCGGTCCAGCTTCATCGAATCCGGGATACTTGAAGATTTTCGAGCAGAACGGGACGACTGGACCGCTGATTGAGGTGTCCGCATCGAACAACATCAATGGTGCCACGGCTGACTTTTTGGCTTTCGGGTACTGATTGAGATGTCGCCTTGCCGCGACCAAAGCTATTGCTCCAACCCCACGGAACCTCCTTTCCGGGTGCGGCCTTTGGGTCGGGGTTGGGGCAATAGTACGTTTAGGGGGTGAAGTTTGGGATCATCGGCTCCATTGGCAAACTTGAACAATCAGGTTCTCCCGAATGCGGGAGTGTTGCCGTATGTCCAGCAGATGAATTTTGGCCAGCTTGTTGGCCAAGGACTTGCAGCGAATCCAGACTGGGATCCTTCAGAGATTCAGACCGAGATTAACTCTATTGTTCGATCCATCTATGACCGTAGGACATGGTATGGACTGATGGTTCGCGGCCAGATTGTTACGGCTCAGCAGGTCATTGGAGGGACGGCAAACGTCACTCTTGGAAGCAATCAGGTACAAGGAACAGGAACGAGTTGGGATGCGTCTCTGGTGGGGCGGTGTTTCCGCATTGGCTACAACACTCCGATGTACCAAGTGACTCAGGTGGACGCGACGAATCAGGTATTGACGTTGGAAATGCCTTGGGGTGGAACGAGTTATACGGGAACGGGTTATGTGATTACGCAGAACTACTATGTGGTTGGTGCGAATATCAAGTACATCCATACTTGCCGAAACATGCTGATGGCGTGGCGGTTGCAGTTGGGATATAACCAGCAGACGTTGGATGCGGTTGATCCGTGGAGAATTTGTACGTTCATGCCTGCGGCGCTGGCTCAGATGCCACCAGACCCGAATGGAGCGTATCAGGTGGAGTTGTGGCCGGTTCCTGCGGTGATTCAGGCGCTTCCGTTTGTGGCAGTCGTTCAACCTCCGAACCTTGTGAATGACAGCGATTCTTTGCCTGCGTATATTCGATGTGACATTGTGATTCGGTATATTAAGGCAGAAGCAAAAATTGTCGGTGGCCCTCGGCAGAACAAGTATTATGACAATGTAGAATCGAATCGGTTACGCGGTGAAGCCGAGTTGGAACTGACCCGAATGGCCTTGACAGATGAGACCCTATATAGACAGAATTTGATCCATGAGATTGAGTCTGTGCGTATGGCTCCGACGCCGTATCAGATCACGAATGGGTTTGACATCAATCACGGTGTACCGGCTGGTGTAGGTTCATGGGAGTGGTGAATGGTTTGTGATTCGTGTGGGTTTGATAGTGCGGTGTATACGCGGCGGCGGGGCAAGACGATATGCCGGATGTGCCGAAGCAGTGTGGTCAGGACCAGCGTGTATGACCCATTTTCTTCTCTTACGCTGGATCATGTTCGGGACCAGCAGGACCGTCCAGTAACGGTTACATCGTTGAGGCAACTTCGCCAGATAGAGAAGGAGCACAAGTGTCTTTCCGCGGTTGCGAATCTGGACGATAAGCATGTGGATGAACCGCCACAATACAAGCCCAACAGCGCTTTTGATGAGATGACCCGTCAAGGGAAGTGGCTGTACCCTGAAGTGGCGATGTCGATGATGAAAGAGATGCAGGAAGCTGGGGAGCTGGTGTGATTTCGTTGGCTTAACGTTCGACGTGGTGTACGCTATGTGCGCGAGGTGTTTGTATGGCAAAGATGTTTGAGCGGGTAGAAGACGAGAATGGCGTGGATCGATCGAGAAATGCTCACCGTGAAGAGGAATACGAGCATCCTGAGTCTAGGATGAAGCATCGCGGGATGAGGTATGTTCGCAACGAGAATGGCGTTCTGGTGGCCGAGTCTGGTCAATACCCGATGAGTTGTCGCGTGAAGGATCAGGTTTTGGGTCAGACGGGCAAGAGGGTAGGGACGATGACGTTTGACAGTGAATTGAACGGGGAGAGGCGGTAATCAATGGCGCTTCGCGGATTTGGTGGTATCCAGACTCTTACCGGCACGGCTCAGCCTGTTTACGGAACGGCTTTGACGGCAGATGCGGTTATCAACCCTGACCAGTACACGGGATCAATCGGAACAGGGTCGAATCAGTCCACGGCGATTCTTTCTGTGACGGCGGGAACGGCGGGAAGGTTTCGAGTAGGAGACCGTGTAGTGATTGGATCAGCGGCGCAACTGGAGCAAGGCAACACGACTTCGATTGATGGTGGCGGGGTGATCGCGGTCAATGCTGCGGGGAATACCATTACGGTTCAGGGGTTGCAGCGGTCGCACAATTCGGGTGAGTTTGTGGCGTTGTCGCTTCCTGTATCGTCTTTCAGTGTTCAGGTTATCAGCGCATCGAGTTCGGTATATATCGGTGAAGACCCTACGGTGGGGTATGCGTCTACGACACTGTTTCAGGAGTTTTCTGCTGCGGGTATTTTCCAGTATGGAGAAAGCAATATCGCCAACGTTCTCGACGTGTCGAATTTGTGGATCAACGGCGGAGCAGGATCGCAGTATATTGCGTCCATAAACAAGGTATGATGTGGGTACAACATCGACTATCTCCGAGCTTGCGCCTGACGTAGCGAATCGTCTTCAAGACCCCGCCTACGTTTTCTGGAACGAGCAATTTGAAGTCTATGCCGCGCTTGCAGAGGCAATCAGTGAGTTGATGCTGATTGTTGGTCGTCCCACGGTTGCGTTCAATCAGGCAGTAACGATTCAGCCAAATACATGTTTCCAGTCGATGCCTGCGAACGTATTGTCGATTACGGGGATGCAGTGCAACGGGAGTCAGATCAAAAAGACTACGTTGCATAGTCTGGACTATGTTCAAAGCTCATGGGGATCGGCGTGGCAATCGGATCGTGCTGCGTTGTCGCGTTATTGGGCACCTTTGGGCTTGAGCATGTTTATTGTGTATCCTGCGGTTCTTCAGCCTGTTCAGGTCAGTATCAATGCGATTCAGTATCCGATTCAGACAAGCTGGCCACCCAACGGGAGCGAGGAATCTGTATTTCACAAGGAAGTGGATCAGGCGTTGCAGATGTACGCGGCGGCATATTGCCGGGTGAAGGAGTGCGGTAACGACTTTTTTGAAGGTCAGTCGTTGTACAAGCAGTTCCTTGAGATTGGCAAGCGTCTCACGGTAATTGAGGACCGCAGGGATAACCTTATCTGGAATCAGTCATTCGGTGCTGCGACGGCTCCGTCAAAAGTTTCTGCTCGATAGAGTTAGTGCGATATTACACCAACTTTACAGAGGTATGGTCATAGTTGGCCGATCCTGTGAAGCCACCAGAATCTTGTTTTCAAGCAATCGCGGATTAGCGGCGAGTGCGTTTTGAGCGCTCATGCGAGCTAATTCTGGCGTGTTGTTGCTTGCGGAAAGATGAGCAAGCACGATCCATGCGCTTGTGCTTTCCCATGAACGAGAGAGAAAGTAGGCAACGGCAGAATTGGACAGGTGTCCGGTGTCTGAGGCGACTCTTTCTTTGAGCGGCGGGGCATACTCTCCGTTTTCCAGCAAGTCGATGTCGTGGTTGGATTCGAGCACAAGCAAGTCACAGTTTCGGATGTTTTCTTCCACGGAGGTGGAGATGTGTCCAAGATCAGTTGCAAAGGCGATTTGTTTCCCTTCGGCGTTGAATAGGAACCCGACGGGATCAATAGCGTCGTGAGGAATTGAGAACGGCGTTACATCTATGTTGCCGATTTGTAAGGGTGATCCGGGTTGGAAGTGATGGACTTCTGGCAGGTCAGTAGACCGAGGGGCAAACTCAAATTGAGCTTCTGGAGATTCGATGGAAGCGAGCCAATCGGAGTAGGTAGAGACAACGCGAGATGCGCTTTGCTGTACCCATTCGCGGTAGGTTGGTTCTGTCAGGTAGACAGGGATTCCGAGTTTTCTTGCTGTGGTAGCCATTCCTAAAATGTGGTCTGAGTGTTCGTGAGTAATGACGATGGCGTCTATCTCGGTGGGGTCTTGTCCGATGGAGTAGAGACGGCGAAAAAGTTCCCGGCAATTTAACCCGGCGTCAATGAGGATGGTCGTCGTTCTGGTAGAGAGCAACGAAGAGTTTCCCTTTGAGCCGGAAGATAATGCTGTAAAGTGAATCATGTAGGGGCTTTCTGTGGCATTGGATGCCCGAACTAGTGTACATTATTCCATGTAAAGGGAGTGGCGAAAATGTCAGAGATTTCAGTGACAGAAGAGGTTGAGTCATTGGCAGAGGAATCGGAAATTGAGGTTTCATCGGAACCGATCAACCCGTTTTCTCTCACAGATGAGTACGAGTTCAAAAGTCATGAAGTTGTTGCGGCAGAGCAATCGCCTCCTATTCGAGAAGTTTTTCCTGTGGAATATCCTCTGACCGATCGAGTACCTGCCCTTCCCGGAACACCCGAATCTGAATTTCGCAAGTGCCCATGTATCGGCGTGATGCCTGGTCGAGCTTGTCCTCGGTGCAATTGCTCTAAGTGGGTGAAGACGTGTCCGAAGTGCAAGGGTGAGATGACGCGCAATGCAAAGGTTCGTAACGGAGGCCATCCAAGGACGGAGCGTTGCGGCTTCTGTATGGGCATAGGGCAGCTTCCTGCGCGGTTGAGTGAGGTTAGAGCCGCAGAAGAGGAAGCGAGGGCTTATACTCCATCTGTGGCCCAAGAAGAGCCTATCCGTAGACGTGGGGCGCAGTTGCCGGGAACGAGAATGTCGTCGGCAGAGCGCAAGGCGCAAAAAGCTGCTGAAGTAAAATCCAAGAACGTAAAGAGGAAGTATGGCAGAGCGTGAAAAGATACGTTTGCCTCGCGGCGCTGCGGAGATTCCGAGGGATTGTCTTGTCTATCCGCGTCCGATCCGCATGTGGGGACGAACGGAAGAGTTTCTGAAGATGCTGGACACCAAGGTGAGAAAGTCTCCGGTAGAAGGGGTTTCTCTCAAGGACGCGGCGTTGATGTTGAAGAGTCTCGGCGGTGGGTCTTCTGAGGCAAGTTTGGTGATGCTGCTTTCGCGGACGATGCCGATTCATTCGATGACGGTCTATCGCGGACGGGTACGATTGAGCACTCGCGAGTTGATGGAGCGAAACGAACACGAGTGGAGATCGAAACGAACCGCTTGAATCTTTCATAGAATCATGTAAATTAGACAAGTGAGCTTAATTTCCAAAGCTGTTCTTGTTTTGAACGCAAGCTACGAGCCTGTGTCCATTTCTTCTGCTCGCAGGGCGATTACGCTGATAGTCAAGGGCGCTGCTCATATCGAAGAGCATTACGGGAAAGAAGTGTACCCCGGAATTTATCTTCCGTGCGTCATTCGATTGAGGAACTACAAGAGAATACCGATTCGGGTGAGCGTATTAACGCGAAGCAACATCTATGCGCGTGATCGCTACATTTGTCAATATTGTGGTTTGAAGTTTGACGCCAAGCGGTTGACGCTAGATCACATTATTCCAGAGTCGCGCGGTGGGCCATTTTCTTGGCACAATCTTGTGGCGTGTTGTGTTCCATGTAATCGCAAGAAGGCCGATAAAACGCCGGAAGAATCTGGAATGGTGTTGTTGCACAAGCCTCGACCAATGACCATACATACCAGTCGATACATTCTCCGATTGGTGGGGATGGAAGAAGATGATCGGTGGCAAAAATACTTGTATGCTTGACTTGTTAATTGGGATGCATATAGGATGTTTTACGTGAAGACGTTATCGCTCAGTTTGTCGTGCTCGTCATCCTATTGGGTGAGGTGCGCCTGAGCGAAACCGTATTCGTTCAATCGCACCCGCTAAAACAGGCGGGTTTTGTTTTGCGCGAGAGTGCGCCAATGGAAGAGCGGGATCACTTAAAATAATCCGGTTGGCGGTTCGAGTCCGACCATCCGCGCCAATTTTATGGAGAGTCAACCGTTTAGGATGACGGCGCTGTTTGCTAAACAGATGGAACCTTCGGGTTTGGGAATCGTGTTCTCGGCTCTCCGCCAGTTTTAGGAAAGTAATCTCGGACGTTCCGAGGCTCCGTTGGAAGCGGATGCGTACCGCAGGGTATCTGGTTAAACTCCAGTGCTTTCCGCCAAGGAAGAGTTGGGCATTTGCCAAGCCCACCCCGTTCGAAGCGGGACACGGTGCAAGCCGTTGCGAGTTGGACTCTCGCCTCTTCCGCCAGATTGGAGAGCACCGCCGACGCTGAGGCGAGCCGTTTTGAAAACGGTGGCATCTGTAAGGATGACGGTTGGACTCCGTTGCTCTCCTCCACTTTGCGTTGTATGGTCGGGTGGACGGCCAGCAGCCTGTAAAGCTGCCTCTCTTCGGAGTATGCACAGTTCGAGCCTGTGACGATGCACCAGTTGTGGCATATTAAAAAACGCGGGGTAGACTGGAGATGGTACCAGCTTGGTCTCATAAGCCAAATCACGGCGGTTCGAATCCGCCTCCCGCAACCAAGGGTCAGTAGCATAGCGGCTAATGCTCTGGATTGTCTATCCAGTAGACGAGGGTTCGAGTCCCTTCTGACCCGCCACGTTGGGCGTGGTCTTCTAACGGTAAGGAAATCTGATTTTCACTCAGAGAGCGGGAGTTCGACTCTCCTCCACGCCACCAATTTGACAGAAGAAAACATAAGGGATAATCTGGACAAGAAATGATGACCACAACCAATCGCGGAACGTTTACACCGGCGGCACAACCGCAGGCGGGTAATCGCGTGTAGGTACGAGGGATCATCTAAGTTCTGACGACCCCTCAGCACACGCTGAGGGATTTTTGTTGTGCGGTAGCTCAATTGGTAGAGCACTGGACTGTTAATCCGGGGGATGTGGGTTCGATTCCCACCTGCACAGCCAAGTTCTTTGACAATGTTGCCCGCTCGTTCAATGGTAGGACGCTTGACTCTGAATCAAGCTATCGAGGTTCGATTCCTTGGTGGGCAGCCAAAGTTTATGGGAGATCGGTTAATGGCAGGCCGGAAGCCTTTGGAACTTCCTATGCAGGTTCGATTCCTGCTCTCCCAGCCACGCGAAGGTCGTACAGTGGCCAGTATGCTGGATTACCATTCCGGTGACGTGGGTTCGACTCCCATCCTTCGCTCCATTTGCTACGCTGGCGTAGTTGGTAACGCGGCGGCTTCGTATACCGCAGTCAAGAGTTCGATTCTCTTGCGTAGCTCCAGTTTTGCTGCTGTGGTTTAATGCAAGAACCCCGTCTTGGTATGGCGGAGGTGAGGGTTGGATTCCCTCCGGCAGCTCCAGTTTTGCCAGTGACCTTGAAGGTAGCGACCCTTTGTACGGCTCGCGGAGTAGGTTCGATTCCTATCACTGGCTCCAATCGTGGGGAATATCGTTCAGTGATAGGACGCTAGGTTGTGGCCCTAGTCACCGCAGTTTGATTCTGCGTATTCCCCCCAAAACGGGCCGGGCACCGAAGTGCAGACTTCCCTTGCAAGGAAATCGCGGTGGGTTTAACTCCCACACGGTCCACCAAGTTTTATGCCGACTGAGCAAGAGCGGTCTTTGCGGTGGTCTGAAAAGCCATTAAGTCCAGTTCGATTCTGGGAGTCGGCACCAATTTTCCGGGTGTGGGCTAAAGGCTGGCCTCATGATTTGGGATCATGACATCAAGTGAGTTCGATTCTCACCACCCGGACCAACTTTAATGCACCCGTAGCCTATCGGATCAGGCAACGGACTACGAATCCGTTGAGAGAAATCTCTATAAGCAGGTTCGATTCCTGCCGGGTGCTCCAATTCGTGTTACAGTACTTACATGCTTAGGAACTTCAAGCGCGGAATAAACAGAATGACCAAGCGGGTCATCTGGGGAATCGTGTCTTGAAGGTCTGATGTCAGTTTGTATCGCACAGACCTTCGCTCAGGCGGAGGTTTTTTGTTCTTTGAAAATAGGGGATGATCCGAGATCAGACTGGTCTCCAAAGCCGGTCAGCACAGTTCGACTCTGTGATCCCCTGCCATGTTTTGCCGGGGCCGTTGGGCGGCATCTGCTCTCATAAGGCGGAATGACGGGTTCGATTCCCATCCTCGGTACCATGCGGGAAAGCGTAGGTCGCGGCGGGGTCTTATAATCCCTGTAGTTGTCGGTAGATTACCGATGCCAGACGGGTTCGATTCCCTCTTCCCGCACCATTGGGCTGTAAGCTTTGTTGGCGAAGCAGTAGACTCTTAATCTTCAGAGCAGAGTTCGATTCTCTGACAGCCCACCATATTTTGGGATGCAAGCTTTCAAGGTGAAGCAACCGGCTTTTAACCGGAAGAACGGGGATCGTTACCTCGGCATCCCACCAATGAGCCTATCGTCTAACGCATAAGACGGCAGTCTTCTAAACTGCGAATCTCGGTTGGATTCCGAGTAGGCTCTCCACCAATCCGTGGTGAAAATGGATATCACGATGCTCTCCTAAAGCATAATTTTCGGTTCAAGTCCGAGCGGGTTGACCAATTTGCGCGTGTAGTTCAACGGATAGAGCACGAGACTCCGAATCTCGAAATGGCAGTTCGAGTCTGCCCACGCGCACCATTTTGGCCGGGTTAGTTTAACGGTAGAACGCTTGTCTTACAAACAAGCTGCGAGGGTTCGACTCCTTCACCTGGCACCAAGTTTGCCTCCGTCATCCAACGATAGGATTCCCTCCTGATTAGAGGGTCATCGCGGTTTGAATCCGTGCGGAGGCACCAAGTTTAGCGGGGTTGGTATATTGATTGTGCCTCGGCCTTCCAAGCCGTTGAAGCGAGTTTGATTCTCGCACTCCGCTCCAGTTGACATCCTCCGCCTCGTAAACGGGGCGGATTCCTGAGACTAAACATGCTCAAGTTGGTTCACAGTTCGACGGACAATGCGCTTGGAAACCAGAGTCTCCTTGCGTCTAACTTGTCCTCCCTGCGCTGTAACGGCGTGTCCCGCCGCCAAAATGTTTTGTGCCGCATTTTCGTCTCTATCGTGACTATCCCAGCATTCAGGACAGGTCCACTCGCGAATCGAGAGCGGCAACGATTCCGCAATATATCCGCAAGGCAGCGGTATCCTCGCTTGATATAATAACTAAAGACTTAACTCCAGACCTGTTGTATTATTGGCGCGATGCCTCTTGGACAGCGCCAAGTCGTTGATGTGATGGCGGAAATATCCGGCCACGTTGTCGAGCCTATATTCAATCAGACTCTTGCCTCTGCTGTCGGTCCCGGAAACAACCTGACAATCACGTTAAACTCAGCGTCTCCGCTTCCGGCGACAACCTATCTGTATGCTGGTGCTCTGGTCGTGGTTGGGTGGCATGGAAGCGATGCTGAAGTTGTAGAAGTGATTACGGTCACCGGGGATGATACGTTTACGGGCAATCTGGTCAATGCTCATGGTTCCGGGGAGTCAGTGTTTTCGGCCACGTTTCCTACGCAAGAGACGACCGATCCGGTCTGGACTCAATCGGAAGTGATTGACTATATATCTCAAGCGCAGAACGAGTTTTTGAACAAGGTTCCTCTGATCTTTGAGTTTTTTGAGAATCAGATTATCAATCAGGGGCAGATTTTTCAGACGGTTCCTGATACCGCGATCGAGATGGAGCGGGTTGCGCTGGAAACGAACGTGGTTCAGTTTGCCATGTCCACGGTGACGCGGTTGAATGGAACGGTTACGGCGGTTTTGCCTTCTTCGGTGAACTCAGACAACTGGACTTCAGGGCTTCCGGTGATTGTGTCTGGGGTGGCAAACAATACGTTCAATTCCGCGTCCAATACGCCTTTTCCTCTTGTCTCGGTATCGTCTGATGGCCTGACGCTGACGTGGGCGCAATCGGGATCAAACACGGCATCGACGGGTGGCTTCGTGGGACGTCCGGTGTGGACGAGGTTGTATGAGTCCAACCAGAATCAGATAGCGATGCAGAACCCGGCATGGCAAGGGCAGAACGGAGTTCCTACAAACTGGTTTGAAGACAGGTCTGGCATTTACGGATGGGGTATCGCTCCGGTTCCGGTAACGAACTTCTACTGCGAATTGCTGTGTTCGGTACGGGCAAGCGAAAACCTAAATTTGTTGTCGTATTTTGCTGTTCCTGACATTTTCGTTCCATACATTAAGTATAAGACTCTACAATACTTATGGAGCAAAGACGGAATCCAAAGAAGCCCTAGTTTGTCAAGGTGGGCAGGATCGAGATTTGATTTCGGCGTCATGCTTGCCGATAGGTTCTTGAGGAACATGGTGCAGGGTGGAGGTGGTCGTGGCTAAAGCTCCGAATCCCATGCCGCTTCAGTTTCCGGTCATGCGCAAAGAGCAGTTTGCGACCGATTCTGGAGTCTCGTTTTTCAATCTTCAGATGGCGCAGGTGGTGGATGCAATCAATCAGATTACGGGCCAGCGTGGTCCTGCGGTGTTGCCTGCGGGGATTGATGTGGCTGGGGGGAAGATTACAGGTCTGGGTGCTCCTACGTCGCCAACAGATGCGATTTCTGCGGGTCATGCTGAGTCAAAGTATTCGCCCACGGCCACGGCTCCGGCTTTGGATATTGGTGGGAAAAATTCTCTGAAGGGGTTGTCGGCTGTGTACGGAATAGTGCAGCCGGGGATTGGTGTGTCGGGAACGCTGACGCTGGCTCCGCTTACCAGTGGGGGATCGACCGGAAGCATTACGATTCAAAATGGGATTATCGTGAAATTTGAGGCTCCGTCGTAGGGTGTATGGGACAGGACACGCAATACAGGCCGATACCGTTTATTTACGCAAGCAGAGGTTTGTCTGCTCGCTACGAGTTGGATCGTGTTCCTGAAGGCTACTACATCCAGTTAATGAACGGTCTGGAGCGCGAAGAGAACAGCATGTCATCGCGCTTTGGCTATACGATTATCAACCGCGACCCGGACGGAACCACAAACGGTCAGAACTACTACTTCACGTCTCCGGTGGTGATGATTGCCAAGCTGAATTACCAGAACAATCCTCAGCGGTTTGTTGGACTTGGGGATGGTAGTTTATGGCAACGGAACTCGAATCAGCAAGGACCGTATACGGAACTTACGTTGCCGGAAACGGTGCAAGGGACTCAGATTACACTGTCGGGTCAGCCGTTTGGATGGATCGTTCAATCGTGCTTTGAAACGTCGTTGCCGTTCCTGTTTATTTACGACGGAAATGCTTCGGTAAAAGTTGCGGCTGGTTCCAGTACGCCGGAGTTGACGGGGATTGATCCTCCTGTCTACACGCTGAATACGCTTCCCTATTCTCCGCTGCTAATTATGATCGACAACTTCTCGGCGTCGAATAGCTATGCTACGTCGGGGGTGTCGTCGTGGGGATGGGGTGCGATTGAGACTCTCAACGCAAATTCCGGGCAGTTGATTACTGATTTCAGCCAGTTTTATGGGATTCTTCCGGCAAGTGGTGGAGGAACGAGATACCCGTCCAGCGGATCGGTGGGGTCTGGTTCGGCATCGGCATCGCAAAGCTCTGTAGGAACAAGCACAAGCTATTCCTCGGCAATCTCTGGATTCTCTTCCGTTGTGCCACCTTCGGGGGAAACCGTCACTCTTTATGTAACGTTCAATGGTTATGTACAGGATGGGACAATCACTCAATCCTTTGTTGGGCAGATTGGGTTTCAATACTCCACGGATGGCGGGGTGACGTGGAACACAGGAGCGCTTCCGGGATACAACATCAACACAATTCTTTCATCGAAAACCTATAGCGTGACCATTTCCGTGTCCAATCTGGCATTGGTGCAGGTGCGAGCGGTTGCGATTGCTACGGTGGAATATAACCCCGGAGGGGGAACGGTTACGGCGTTCTCGGATGTGACTTCGGTATACGCCACGATCTCGAATCCTGGGGCGTTTGGTCCGATTGTCAACGGAATGTTGTCGGTGTTGAATACCAATGCTCAAGCGGTTGTGCCTATTTCGCAGGTGGTTTCGATCAATGAAGTTGGGGGGATATACACACAGCTTCAAGTCCAGACTCTTGGCAACCACAATTTGTCAGCAAGCAACACGATGGCGATTTACGGTTCGTCGAATGACCTTGTAGACGGTTTTTATCAGGTTGCTTCGGTGACGGCATCCAATGTGTTCACGGTTCCATTTCAGTCGGCAGTAGCATTAGGTGCTGCGGGTGGTTATGTGACCTACGCTGCGGCAACGACGGCGAGTGAGTGGGCGAATACTCCTCCGGCATGTATTTTGACGGATCAATATACAACCCCATACCCGTCGCAAATGTCGGCGTTTGGGTTCTATGAGTGGGTTCCGCCGGACAATACAACGTTTCCGATTGGAGCTTGGTCCGGTACTGTGCCTGCGAGTTCGACTGCGACTGTATCGAATGGAATTACCTTGGATTTGAGCCAAAGCAATCAGGTGACGGATCAGGATTTGATTGTTCTGACGTTGCTCACGTCGGCACCTGAAAACATCGCTCAGGTGGAGTTGGATTTTTTTGTTGGTAAAGGTACGGACAATTATTATCAGGCGCTCATTGCTCCGGCATATTTTCAGGGCGCGATTGCCGGGAATACATTGGCGTATCAGGCTACGCAGAATCAGATTCTCGCAGACACGCTGAACTTGATTTCCGGTCAGACGCCGGGCACGACAGCGGCACAGTTGCAGCCAACGAATCTTTCGACGGGTGCAAACTCGTGGGCCGCGTGTTTGATTCCGCGAGGGAACTTCCTTCCTGTGGGGCAGGCTGGTCAGGCGGGTGTTGACTGGTCGAATGTTACTGGATGGCAGTTGATAATCTCTACAAACACGAATGGCGGGGCATCGTTCTCTGTCAACGGGATGTATCTGCAATGGGGATATGGACCATCGTCCTTTGCTGGGGTTGGATACGACTGGAGATATACCTACTACAATGCCAACACTGGTACTGAGTCATCTCCGAATCCGATTCAGGCGTTCAATCAGGATTACGGATACCTTGCATCCACGTCGTCTCCGTTTTTCTTGCGCCAGGCTGCTCAGAATTTGGGGTACTACTCGACCGATCCGCAGGTAACGCATGTGCGTCTGTATCGTCGCGGCGGCATCCTTGCGTCGAATTGGGTGCAGGTGTCGCAGTGGGAAAACGTGACGGGTGGTGGTCAGTTTTTGCTAAAGGATGTAGTATCGGACACGTTTCTCTTGCAAGCTCCTCCACTCGTTCTGGACAACGATCCTCCGGTTACGTCGTCGCTGGTCAATCCGATTCAAACGACTTTGGCAGCAGCAACGACGATTTCTGGCCTGAGTTCTATCTTCTCGACGTTTTCGCAGCAGCCGGTGACCGTAGCGCAAAGCACAGCGGTATTTGTTCCAAACCAGTTAGTCGAAGTTGGGAACGCAAACAATATTGAAGTGGTGTCGGTAGTCAAAGGTGGGACAGGAACGTTTACTGCAATTCTTCGGCTGGAGCACAACCAAGGTGAGCCGGTCAATGTGTATGCGGTTCCGCGTCAGCCGTGCAACCTGTGCTGTGTTGCGAATCTTCCCGGCGGTTCGACGCAGGTTCTTTTGGCTGGTGATATAAACAACCCTGCCAGAATTTACTATGCAAAGCCAAACCAGCCTGAGACATTTGGACCTCAGAACTATCTGGACGTTGGCCCTGCGGATGATCCTGTTATGAACATCATCAATTGGCGTGGAACGACGCTGGTGGTGACGCAGAAGACGTGGTATGTGTTTGTTGGCGGGTCGCAGCCTTATACGCAGCCTACGGGTGCAGCTCATGGTCTTGCATCGCAGCAGGGTTGGGCATTTGTGGAAGGGGCAATCTGGTTTCAGGCATCGGATGGATTGCGTGAGTTTACAGGTGCCGATGGAAACTACAAAACGCTTCCCGTCGAGTGGTTGTATCGAACGAATCCTGAATGTCTTTCTCCGCAAGTCAGCGCATCCAACCTGTCGAGTGTGGTGGTGTCGTTCTTCAATCAGGATGTGTATGCGTCTTACATCTCTTTGGATGGCCAGCGGTACAGGTTGATTTACTCGTTGAGTTACGACCGTTTCCGTCAGGATGATATTGGTGCTACGGCCATGCTTTGGGAGAAGGACACGAACCAGTTCCTTTGCGGGGTCCAGATTGGAGCGAGTGAGTACGCTATCGTGCAGGACCAGCAGTACAACAAGGACTATGACGATGGTGGATGGTCGAACGGTGCTCTGGTAGAGACTCCGATCAATCTGACGATTCAGTTGCCATTCAAGGACTTGGGTTCCCCTCACTTTCCGAAGCAGTGGAACGTGCTGGAAACGGATGTAAATACTCAAAACCAGTCGCTTCAGACTTCGCTGATATTCAACACAGAGCCGCAACAGACGATTGTTCTTCCCGCGATCAATAGTGGCACTGTACGCCAGAAGTTGCAGCAACAGATTAGTGACGGAACCCAAGGCGCAGACGGATATGAAGCCTATGCGATGAGTATTCTGCATACGATGGCGGTAATCACCGCGCCGATTCTGTTTCAGGAAAACGTGTATGCGGCTGTGCTTGCAGACTATCGGAGTTCGTTCGATTCCTACTGGCAGAAGTCTTCCAGTGACGAATTAAAGCTCTGGAAGGAGGGATATTTCGATTACCAAGCCTCTGACCCTGTGACGTTCTCTCTGTACATGAACGGATACTTAGACCATCCGTACTATCAGTTCACGTTGCCAGCGCAGACAGACCGCTCTGTGGTTCGCGTGTTGTTCCCCGCGATGAAGTGCCGTTTGTGGAGGATGATTGGGGTGTCGTCGGGTTCGTTCCAGTTGTGGTCGCCGGTGCAGATTGATAGTAAGCAGTTGGAGGAGGGAAGCGGATATATGCGCGGTGAATACGGGGTATACCTGTGAGTGCAACGATTTCGTTGGTAGTTCGGCGAACACGCAGAGAACCATTAAGGCTATCGCCGCTCTTGCGTTTCTCTTTGGCTACGGCAAGGCAGAGTGCAAGTGGGGATCCGGTATTGCTGCCGTTGCATATCCCGAAGAAGTGTTTCGGGAAAGCGTTTCGATGCGCCAATTTGCTTCGCTGGGAAATAAGCGATGGGCGCAATAAGGTGTATGCCTGCGGAGCTTGTCTTGAGCGATACTGGGAATCAGGGCATGATGTTCAGGACCATATCATCCGAAGAGTGTAGCGGAAAAACATCTCGCGCATTTCACGGAATCATGTAAAATGGAATCGTTGCACCCAAGGAGAGAAAATGTCAGATATTCCCAAACTGGTAGAAGCGAAGTCTTCGGACGTGTATACGGTCACGTTGACGATTAGCGGCAAGGTGAGTCATGTGGAGATAATCAAGAACATGGCAGAAGTGGCCAAGTTTTTGACGAAGATGGCGGTGGAGATGTTGCGGGACGATAAGGGTCAACCCGCGATGGTATCTCCGGCGAATCCGGCTCCGAACGCATGTCTTCAGTCGGCGGCAACGTTGGAGCATGGGGCGCTTCAGTTTGACATGATGGTGAAGCAGCAAGGCGGATTTGTTGCTCCGGGAAACATGGCTCCAAGCGGTCCTCGAAGGGCGAACTAGACGTGCCTTTTGCGGATGATCCGATTCAGTATTTTGCGGATTTGGATTTCAAGTGGGGCAAGTGTCAAGCGATACGGTATGAACCGGGTAGCCCTATTTTCCGGCAACCTTACCTTGCCCATTTGTACGAACGAACCCGCATGTCTGGACGCTCAAAGATGGGTTCTCTTCCGATGTTGTTTTGCGGGATGACGAACCTTGAACTGGACTCTATCTGCTCGTATTTGAGTCAGCGTCCAGTTTGCGTTTTGGGGGAGTGGCGTGAGCATACATGGGAGACGGCTCCTGACCCGGAATTAGTGGGGAAGCCGTATTTCCATGATCTTGGTTTCTGTTTCCCGGCCATTCCTCCGATTCAGACAGAATCGACGCCGGACAACCCGCAAAACTCTGTCTTTGCCGGATACACGATCTTTCAGGATGCGTGGGGTACTCCGCAGCAGATTGTGTGTTCGTATCTTGGTCTGGCGTGGTTGTTTCATGCGTTTCAACTGATAGCGATTCACGGAACGCGGTATGCCGACAATCATCTGACGGCTCGATTTACAAAGCGTTTTGGTTTCAAGGAAGTAGGGAAGATTGACCATTATATGCTTAGGGAAGCTGGCCAGCCGCTTGTAGCGGCGGTAGTTTCGACTCTGACTCGCTCAGATTTTCTCGACTTAACGCGAGAAATGTTGAATAATCTTCGCGAAGACGTTTCGGAGGATTTCGATGGGCGGCAGCAGCAAGGGCGGAGTTCCGAATAGCCAGATTCAGGCCGGAGAGCTTCAGAATCAGAACGCCCTGACTGCCATCGCGCAGCAAAGTTCCCAGCAGGGTAATCAACTGTTCAATGCGTCGTTTCCGGGGTTTCAGACGGCGGAGAATGCATCGTCGATTCTGGCGTCGGGTGATCCGGCAGCAATCTCTCGACTGATTGCTCCGGCGACCCAGCAGATTAACAGTGCCACGGCTGGTTCCATTCAGAACATTATGCAGAATGCTCCGGCTGGTGGGGAAAAGAACCTTGCATTGGAGCAGGCAAACGTAGCTCAAGGTGCTCAGGTGGGAGCTTTGGCGTCTCAAGGGTACACGAACTCGTTTAACTCACTGGCACAGCTTGCTGGTCACGGCATTGGTTTAGGCCAAGGTGCAACAGGAGCGGGTTTGTCGGCTTACGGGCAGGCGAATCAGGGGTATGGCAATATGTTCAACCAGAACATGCAGCAAAAGGGTGCAACGCTAGGGGCTGCTGGTGGGGTTCTGGGAGATGCGGCCAAAGTAGGGGCTGCGTTCGCATAGGGGGATAGATGGGTCCAGAAGGTACACAGGCAAATCCGGTAGTATCAACTCCCATTGGCCGAATCCCAACCGAGGATCAGTCAGCGGCCCCTCTTGTTCCAACGCTGAATCCGTCTGATTCTCCCTATACTCCGCTGGAATTGCCTACGGTTGAGCCGAAGCAGATTCCGGTTCCTGAAGCATCGCCAGAGCCTCAGAACCTTGGCGCGGTGAATCATGCGGGGGCGATTGCGTATGTAGCGGATAAGATTCTTCGCGGGGTACTTCAGGGATATGATTTTGCTCAGGCGCACAAGGCGGAGCAGTACAACAAGAAGTTGGCGGCTCAGCAACAGATTTTTAACGAGCAGGCGCAGCAGTTTCAGGCGTTGTCGCAGGCGGGGTATGGACCTGTCATAAGCGATCCCAGCCAGCTTAGTCCAAATTCCCCGCAATTTCAGGCTGCAAGTCCCGAATGGAAAGCGGCGTATAACAGGGTAAACGCAATCCATCAAGCGATATTGCAGACCATTGGCGAGAGGATTCCTCAGCCTAAAAAGAGCAAGAAATCGCAGCAAGGTCAGGCAAACGGAGTCGATCAGTCGAACTTGATTCAGCGAGTGGCGAACCACAAGAACGATCCTCAAGATGCGACACAGGCGTGGTATGAAGTAGCTCAATCTCTCGGACCATCTGTTTATTGGCGGTCGGCTCAATACTTCACACCGCAATACCATCAATGGGTTCAGAGGAAAGCGCAAACGCAAGGAACTGCGGCTCAAGGCGCTCAGGATGCGGCAACGGCACACGCGGCAATGGATGCGGCTCAGGCGGAGTATGCTCAGGCGTTGAATACGGGCGATACTGAAAGGATTGCGGCGGCGCAACGCAAGGTGGATGCGCTCAAGGTAGCGCAGTCTGCCGCGCTAAAGTATCCCGTTCAGGGTATCCCTCGCTATCGGATGGTCAATGGGGTAGAGCACCAGTACAACGTGGATCAGGAAGGGAAGGAGATTCCCGGCACAGACCATGTGCGCTCGGCTGCTGCTGCGACGACCAAGCCGTTGAAGTACGATAGTTCAACAGACCGGATAATCGACCCAAATACGGGCAAGTCGTATTCTCCAACTGACCCGAATTTGCCTCCAGATGTGGCATCTATATTTGATGGCGTGAAGAGGGCATTGAAAAACAAGTCCATCACTACTTCTGGAATCCACACTTATATGATCAAGCGCGGTGACCAGACAGTTCCCGTTCAAGTGGAAACTGTTACCACAAAGAGTGTCGGTGGATCGGGAAATGGTGCTGGATTATCGCATTCTGCGGTATCGCACCAAGGCGGAGTAGTTGGCGAAGATGCTCCGATTGGCTATGTTGATTCGCCGGAGTATAAGGCGGCTGTCAAGCAGAACACGGATGCGAAAAACGCTTTCAATTCAGCGGCTACCAATCTGCGATTGATGGCAAAGACGGCACCAGAGGCAAGACGCGGGAACGGTGCTGCGCAAGTTGGCATTATATCCGCGTATCTGAAGACGGTGGTCGGTGGTCAGGGTACGGGGGTTCGTATCACTAAGCCGGAATGGGATGCGGTAAGCAAGACTCGTCCTTGGATGCAGGGAATCAAGGCAACTTTCTCTCCCGATGGCGTAATGACGGGAGCGTCTATTTCTCCTGAGCAAGTTAACCAGATGGTTAATGAAGTGAACCAGAAGACGAAGAGCCTATTCGAGACGATGCAGCAAGCGAAAACATCATTGAACGCGGCTAAAAGCGCTGAAATTCCATCGAATCTGGCTTCGTCGGTAGATTCTTCTTCGACTCTTCCAGAAGCAGCAAAAGCGCAGCTAAAAGAGGGGCACGTCACCAGGTTTGCGAACGGCCAGACGTGGACTCTCAATAACGGAAAGCCTGTGAGGGTAGGGCCAGAAGGAGTCGCCCCGAAGGAGGCTCCCTAGCGCAGTTCTGCATCAAGTGCTCAGCGAATATCCCGGACTCGCCAAGAACTTCAACGTAGGGAATACGGCTATAGTATTTGCATCTGGTGATCGTGCTAGTCGCGGATTAAAAGAGAGGGGTGAATTGGAGTTTTGGCCTGCGAGCGCCAAAGGCGACCATAATTTCCCGTCGCCATCTCCGGGTAAAAATGTACTTGAGGTGTATAGCGATCATCTCAAAAACAACCCTTCCGCCCTGAAGGAAGCTGTATACGGAGATTTGATGCATGGAATGTCAAGTGATCCGTATTGGAATAAACTTCGATCCGAGTTCATGAAAAGTTTTACTCCTGAAGAGTTGGAACGTCAGCGTGAAGGTAAAACTTGGTGGGATGATGTGAACGGTTCCAAAGATCGTTTCGGTCCAACCTATGATGCTTATATTCGGGGATGGATTGCGAATGAAGGAGATGGAATAAGAGGTCAACGGGAATCTGGCAATACGATGTACTCTCCAAAACAGATTAGAATTTTGGAAAAAATGCGAAACTACTTGAAAACTGGAAAGGCTAATCAATAATGGCTCAAGACCCGTGGGCAGTAGTGAGTCAGACGCCAGTACAGCCGCAAAAAACGGCTAAAGCCGATCCGTGGGCAGTAGTGAATCAATCTCCGATTGCCGCACCCAAGGATGAATCGGCTAGCGCCTCATCGACTCCAGATATAACGGCCAACCCGAACCACGAGGGAACGTATGCCATGATTGGCGCGAATGGGAAGAAGGTTGAAATTCCCTATTCTCAAGTGCGCGGCTTTGGCGATCCTCATTCGGTAGACGCAAAGAACGCTCAGGCGATGAAAGACCTTGGATATCGTTTTGCTGACGAGAGCGAGCAAAAGCGATTCCTCAAAGACTTGTCCGCTGACCCTAAATATGGAGCAGATGGATACGGTAACGGGATCATCGGATGGCTGCACAATGGCGGCAACGACCTTACAGTGGGGATGCTTCGCGAGATAGCTAAGTCTGCCGTGGGAATGAGCGACACAGCAAACAAGGCACTCCATCATATCGCGGGACAGCCATATACGGGTCCACATGATACTCCGATGAGCAAGAAAATTCGTGAGTTTGCCGAGAGCGATCCGCGCGATCTAACCGAGCAGATTGGTGGTGGAATTGAGCAGATAGGTGAGCTTCTTGTTCCTGAAGCGGAGATTGGAAAACTGGCAGAGGGGACCAAAGTAGCAAGAGCTATTGATGCTGCGACCCATGCGAAAGGGGTAGGGGGTTTTGCGTCCAAGGTTGCGGCGGAAGGGGTAAAAGCAGCGGCAGAGCAAGGCGGTCAGGCATTTGTAAAGAGCAGTGGGAATAAAGAAGAGGCCAAGCGGTCTGCGGAATTAGGTGGTGTGGTAGGCGCTGCATTCCCAGTGGCGGGTGCGTTTCTTAAACCGTTGGGTGAGTTCGCTGGCGATGTGGGTAGGTTTTTCGCTAAGGTTGGAGATATTCAGACTGGGAAAATTGTTCGAGAAACTGCCGAAGCAAACGAGAAGATAGGTGCGCGAGCAAAAGAGATTATTGAGTCGAACGAGCAAAAGATTGCTCAAGCGCAAAAAGATCATGCTGCGGAGTTGGAAGATGCTAAAGCAAAGTATGAAGCCAAGGTCGAGAAAGCTAAAAAGCCTGCGGAAAAGGCTGAGGCGGACAATGAGTACAAGATTGAGCAAGCTCGGATAGACCACGAACATGAGGTAGAAAAAGCGCGACTGAAACATGAACAGGACGTCGCAGAGCAAGCCAAGAATGAAGCTCAACGTGCGGTAGCGGATAGGGCGCAAAAAGTTCTTCGGGGTCGGCTGTACGCCCGCATGAAGACGATTCAGTCGGCGGCGCAGGATTATTTCAAGCGCAATTACGCTGATGTCGAGAACATCATCAATAGAACAGATGGCAAAGGCGTTCCTCATCTAGATGAGAGCAACACTGTACCAATGTCCGATCTAGCAGATGCCGTATCGGATGCGAAGAAAAAACTAGAGGGATCGGACGAAAGCATCAAGGTCTTCAATGACATTACAAAAAAAATTCACGGTGCCGAGAAGGCTGAAAAGGCCAGCGGCTTAACTGAGAACGAGTTGGAATCACTAGCGCCGGACGAATTGGAGGCTTTACATAAAGAGGGGGGGGCACCTCGAAGTATTGGTTTCAGTGATCTCAAGGGGTACTACAGCGAGCTTGGTCGGCAGTTGGCATCCCCAAGCGTACATGGAGATGTGAAGCAGGCTATTGTTGCGTTGAGGGATTCGATTGACGGGATGCAGTACAAGTTGGCAAAAGACGCTGGCGTTGGATCAAGATACAACACATTGAGAAACCAGTATCGCAACTACGCGAAGGGTTTTCTCGATTATCAAGGACCAAACGAATCAGGTTCCAAGTTGGCGTATGCGCTCAAGGCTAATGATGCGCACAACGCGACCAAGCATTTCATTGGGATGGAGCCGGAAGAGTTGTCACGGGTTAGGCAGGCGCTCGCTGGTGGGAACACGGCAGATACTCATTTTGTCGAAGGCGAGATTATGACTCCCGGAGGCAAGAGCATTCCTGCCGATATTTACCGCAAGAACACAACAAAACTTCTGGATAACTTTCTTGCGAACGAGAGAACGCTGGATTCTATTCCGAAAGCGAAGCCGGTGGGTGAATTTGTTCCGCCTGAACCCAAAAAGGTAGCGCAAAGGAGAGTCCCTGAAGTAGAGCCGGTGGGTGAATTTGTTCCGCCTGAAAAGAAGCCGGTCAAGTTAGATGATGTTCCGCAGAAGGATGTAATGACGCCAGAGAAGTTGCGGAAATTAAAAGAAGCTAATTTGCAAAATGCATCTATTGTCAGCCATTTTGGGCGGTACATGGCTCTAGGCGGTCTGCTTGGTGGGATGTTGGCGTTTACGGCTAAAGACCCGGTAGCGCAGTTGAGGCGTGGTGCAGAGGGTGTTTTGGTCGGCTCTGTTTCTCCGTACATCATTGCGAAATTGCTTGAGCGTGAGGATGTAATATCTGCTCTTACGAAGGTGACGCAAAATGATTTGAAGCGGTTGATGAAGTTGCCACCGGATCAGAGATTGGGCGTAGAGGATGCAATTAAGCAGTTGGCGGAAGAAGCAATGCGCAAGGGAAGGTTGAAGAAGCCAAGCCCGTGGTTGCGAGTCATTGGGGCGAAAGCTGCTGTTGAGGCAACTCGGCCGACAAAAGACAGCACAAACGGCTCAGATCAGACGGATCAGGATATACAGAAAGAGCTTGACCAAATGCAGGGAGGTCAGAACCCATGATCGAGATTGATGAAAGTGTGATCGCAGCAAAGTGGCGGGAAAGTTGCAAGCCTACATTGAATGGTGAATAATTCAACTATGGCTAATCGTTATCCACACGCGCATTGGGGTTTCTTGAGTCCGTCTCATGCTGCCGCCATTCCAAAGGCTCTTGACGAAATTGTTGACCCAAATTCGGAAGGTCCGATGATGTTTCGCGTTTACCGTGATTTCATTGGATGGACGCAAAAACAACTTGCCGAAGAAATGTGTGTGACCGTTGCTTCCGTATCGAGATGGGAATCTGGAAGTGTTCCAATTTCGCAAAATGTCATGCAGCATCTTCGGGCGATAGTGATTAATCAGATTTCAAAGCAAAGAGGACCACTTTGGTATCTGTACTTCAACTATCCAGAGATTCAATGGGAAACTGTGACGCTAGAGTGTGCATACGCGATGGGAGTAGTATAAAAATGATCGAGATTGCCGAAGGCGTATGGGTTGATCCGCGTCACGTTGCTGTAGTCAAGCGCGTGGGAGACGACAAGTGTGCTTTGTTTACGCCGAGTCAGTCCGCGGTCGATGGCGGTTTTCTGATTGAGCGAAGCGCGGAAGAAGTAGTGGACGAAATCGAGTGGTCACTGGAGGGAAAACATGGCAGCGAATCGTGACGATGGTCATTGGATGGAGCGAGCATTTTCGAGGAGCGAGGGTCAGCTCAGGAGAACTGCTCACGCGAAGTCAGGTCGTAATATCGGAAAGCGAGAATTGAACCGATTGGCACACTCTCGCAACACAAAGACGCGTAAGAGGGCGGTGCTGGCTCGGACGGCGCGACGGATCAGCGAGCGGAGAAGCCACCGAAGTTAGTGCAATATCGCACTACTCGATTAGAGGCGTCGTAGTATCTTTGCCGTGCTATCGGGTGCCTCAGCGCCTACTAGCGCCGTAGCGTCCTTCCAAGCCCCAAGAATGGCGTCTCTACGGATGCTTCTGGTTGGTTCCGGGAGTTTATTGATTCGTTCTACTTCTTTTTCGAGCGCCTCATTGAATGGTGGGCATGGGTTATCCCCGTTCAGCAGGAAGTGGATGAGCGCGATGCGGTCGAACCGTGTTCCTGTGGACATGCACTCCATGAGCAATCGTCTTGCTCCAAATGTACTCACGCACAGTCCGAGGGCCGGATCGTGGATGGCTGGTATGTCGTGAGCAGCAAGAACAGATGGGACGGACTGCTCGGAGATTTTAAGCAGGTCGGCAATGTCTCTTGCGGAGAAGAGTGGTTTTGCTTGAGCGGGCTGGAACCATTGTCGCAACCAGAGCAGACCTTCTTTGGATGGCGCTTCCACGGTTGTTTCGTCGATACACTTCAGGTATCCATGTTGAATGAGGGGCAGGATGCGTTCTTGTGGAACGTTGAGTTCCTTGGCGAGCAGTGAGATGGAAATGGGCGGCATCGGGTCCGGGGATGGAAGAATGTCGCGGAGAAGTGGTATCTTGGGCACAGTAAGATTTTACACGAAAGGATGAAAGATATGGCCTATCAGGAGATACCGATTCCACCGGGTAGCAGCAACGTTCAGCGGGTGGAGTACGACCCTGCCACGGGGTCGCTTCAGGTGACATTTCAAAGGAACGGATCGCGTTATGTAGCGGATGGTGTTCCGGGAGATGTGGCGAATGGGTTTACCACTTCGGGGATGTCTGCGGGGAAATACTACAACTTTGCGATTCGGGACCATTATGTTATCACTGGTCCCTTTTGAACGGTTTTCATTGTGTTAAGTCCAAACCTTAGTTAAGATGCTGGCGTGGCTACTTCCGTTGTCCAACGCGCATCGCTTGCTGCACAGGTTGCGGCGCAGTCGCGTCTGTCTGCGGTCAGTCCTTCCCGTCCCGTAACGCTTCCTCCATCGAATTTACCAATCAGTTTGTCGGAACTGGATGCTCGGTTCCGTTCTTTGGTGACGTTGCAGCGGAAGACGTGCGCGGAGATGGCGTATGTGGCATTTCGTTTGTGGCAGGCAGATGAGTGGGAGTCATTGGGGTGTGATGGGCCGGATGCGTACTGTGATGCGATTGGGATTGGAGTCAATCATTTTCGCAATCTGGTTACGCTTGGAGATCGTCTTCAGCACTTGACGTTGCAGGAGATGCAGAACCTAACCTACGCGGCGATGCAATGGCTGGCGAAGGTTCATCCGAAGATATGGGATGAATATGCGTGGGTAGAAGAGGCCAAGGCGCTTCCTTCGCGGGACTTTGCGATGTTGGTTGCGCAGAGGAATGAGCAGATTACCAAGACGTTGGTTGAGCCGCGAGTGAGTTTGACGATTCGGGTTCCTACGAGTCATCAGGCAGCGATTGAGAGGCGGCTTGAAACGATTCGCCGACAGGAAAAGCTGGGCAGTACGGCTGAGGCGTTGACGTATGCGCTGGAGTCTGTAGACCGAGCATGGAGGATGGAAGACACATTATCCGAGATTCAGGCAAAAGTGGCGGAACTGAATCGGATTCAGGACTCTTTGCGGGAGACGCGAGAAGAGTTGGAGATGCGTTTGGAGAGCGGTTCGGATCATGCGGATGCGAGAGCAAGGGCGCAGAAGTTGATGACTCAGATTGTCAGGACGATTGGAGAAGTCGTTGAGGTATCAGCGGAAGAGGTTTTGTGCGAGAACGGTTGAGAGTCCGGTCAGGCGCTACGAAGATGGACGTGAGGTATGTCTGGCGAATGATGCGGGGAGAGCGGAATATCAGCGCCGCAAACAGTTGTTATGGGCAGAGCAGGGAGGTAACTGTCTGCATTGTGGTCAGAGGATGGGTCTAGGGGATACGAGGTGTATTCATGGGGATTGGCAGGAATTTAGGTTGCGGGATGATCGAATGGTTGACGGGAAAGGCGAGAGGAACGGGTTGGTTCATAAAAGTTGCCTTCGGGCTTGGCATGTTGCTCGCACCGGCATTGCAGGCGCAGTCTCCTAGTGCGATCCCGATTACGAATGGTCCGATTGTCACGCCGTACAATACCCCGGCAATCAACGCTCCGGTAAGGGTGTGCCTCGCCTCATCGGTTGGTACTCCGTGCAGTACGACGGGCGTGACGCTGTATTCAGACGCGAATCTGACACAGAAGATCAGCAACCCGGCATCGACCAACTCGAATGGAATCTACGGGTTTTATATCAACGCATCGCAGTACACGTTGCCGCAGTTTTTTTACATCCAGATCACGATTAGTTCGACGGTAACGTATTACTATCAGTTTTTGGCAACTGTAGCGAGTGGGATTCCGAGCATCCCTGTTCCGGTAGCGCAGGGAGGTTCAGGTATGACATCACTAACGCCTTATGCTCCGCTCTTTGGCGGCACTTCCAGCACGTCTCCGATGCAGAGTCTTTCATCCCTTGGAACCAGCGGACAAGCACTAATTTCTGGAGGTTCCAGCGCTCTTCCATCTTACGGAACATTGGGGATCGGTGGCGGCGGCACAGGTGGCAACAATCAGACATCGGCATTCAACAATATCGTCGCGCCCGGCGGAACTATCACTGGTACGCTCAATTTAACCACCCCTCTCAGCATTCCCAACGGCGGTTCTGGCCAAAATAATGCTAACGCTGCGATGACGGCATTCGGTATTACACAGACAGGCACGGTAGGAACAAGCTCGCAGTCCGACACCGTGACGGGTAGTTTCGCTGCCAACTCGTTTATTCTTCCTGCCAGTGTAACGGTAGCATCTGGGCAGTCGATTGCGCAGGCTGTAGCCGTGTTGATAGCTAAGTCCCCATCTGGAGGGGTAGTGAATGTTCCTATTGGATCGTTCGCAAGTGGCGCGACTTCGGAAGCATCTTGCATCCAAGCTGCCAATATCAGTATTGTTGGGGCTCAAGAGCCAGTCGTATCAAGCGACCAGAGCCAGTTGCAGGGGGGATCAATAATCCTTGGACCCATTGCATTCTGCGGGGCTAATCACAGCATGAGCAATCTCGGTGTGGATCAAGGCCCTGCTTATGTGACAGGTGGGGGGGCGACATATGACGGAATTTCGGGGCAACCTCCTACATATACGTCCTCTACCCCTCTCCTACCTGGAGACACGCTTGATCATGTGATAGTTCTGATGGACCTCTCTGTTGCAAATGTACACGCGATAAGATGCGAACATGAGACTGGAGTGTATTGGAAGAATGTGGCTTTGGTTAACACTGGAGGCCACGGGTTTACTGTAAAGTCTCAGAACGTGGTTGTGGATGGCTTTACCGCACTTGGCTGTACTACCGACTGCACAATCACAACATCTGACGGCAACACCCCACTTGTCACGAATGTCGTCTGGATAAACGGGGTAGAGAACGATGAGGGAATCGATGTAAATGGCAACGTGGTAGGCACCGAAGGAGCATCTGTGACCTCTCATGTATCCTACTCCAACATACACGTGACGTTGACTAGTTCATATGGTACGCCCGGTTTTTTGGTCAATAACGACAATGGCGGAAACGGCGCAGTTCACAATGTAACGGTTTCAAATGCCACAGTAACCGTCAGCAACGGAGGGCACCAATTTGCTTTGTCTGCAAGCACGAATGGTTACTCATCAGATCAGATCATCATCTTGGGAAGTACATTCAATAATGTGACTACTACCGGATTAAGTGCACCATTGGAAATAGAGTCCCCCTTCACCAATTCTTTCATATACAACTTTACCTCTTACTGCGGCACTTATGCTTCGGAAATAGAAGGCACTGTAACAGTCAATGGGTTCTACGACCAATGTGGAACAACTTATACTCAGCCCAGTATTGTGTCGTCAGCAGCAGCTACGGTTTTGAATCTGTACAATTTAACATCCAACCGCGTAAATCCTCCACCTGTTGCGTCCGGGGGATCGACCATAAATATATTCCCAAACCTTTCTGCATTATGGGTCGTCCCCGGAACCAGCGGCCTTGACTTACAGACAGGCGGGAACTTCACCGCAAGTGGAAATTTGACAGCTAAAAGTGCAACGACTTCCACTGTTATCCAAGCAACGAACACTGGAACCGGATCGGCGTATGTCAACGCTGCATCAGGAAATACCTTTTCTGCGTTTCAGTCAATCACTTCCGCACAGACGTGGGCAACCGGGATGTTCGGAAATACAAATTGGGCTTTGCAGAATACCACAAAGGGTACAACGTGGTTTCCGATTCAAGTAAGTGCGAGTGCGCCAGAGGCCAGCCTTTCAATCCTTGCCACGGGGCAGCCTCTCTTTGGTTTCCTTAATACTGGAACGGCGGGGTGCTTGCAGGCAGATTCAGGAGGAAATGTTTCAAACACGAACATTCCGTGCGTTAGTACAGTAATTACAGGTTCAAACACTATTGCTGCGACTGCGACGAACTACCTAATGTCAGGCAGCGTAGCATCGAGCGGAATGCTACACGTCCGAGACAACACTAGCGGAGGAAGCGCCCTGTTCCTCATTGATCCAAACGGCGGATCGCAGCTAATAGGAACATCGCAGATAACAGGACTCAGTGCCGCGCAGATACTCTGGAATCAAAGCTGTACAGGATGCGCAAACAACTGGAGCATCGCGCTTAGCACCGGAACAGTACCGCGTTGGCTTGTGTGGACGATTTATCAGTAATCGTGAAACTGCTGCGCGTTAGGCGGCGTTTACTTGGTTGAAATGGGAGATTAGAGTTAGGTTTCGGAGTAGCCGTATGACATTTGAACAAAACTACGATCAATGGCTAGCGGCTTATGGGGATGAATTTCCACCTGAGATTCTTAAAGAGATCAGGGCAAGCATGAAACGCGCATGGGATTTTCATATTCTTGTATCGGGTATCCTGAAGGCAGGCAACCTTGATCGTGCTATCCGAATGACGGATGCTTTCCGATCAGGCAAAACGGTCGAGGAAATAGGAGCTATACAGTGATTACCGATAGTAACATCCAGTCTGGCATGTGGGGCACACATCTACCGAATGATGGTTCTAAGATCGGCGGCAATATGCCAGCCAAGTACGGCGTGGTCCAACCTGTACCTAGCAGTACAGCGGCTCTAGTGTTCATCGAAGGCGGCGCGTACAGCGACTTTGAAGCGTATGTGACGCGTCCAGCGTTGCCGAATACTGGCCTTTTGACGCTCAATTACACCCTGACTACAGACCGGAATGCTCCAGTAATGGCGCAAGCAATTGAGACAGATACCATCCTGACGGTCAATGGCTGGACATACAACCTCTCGGCGCAGTTGAATTACGAAGAGGGCGGTCACTTTCAGGTTGCCAACGAAAGCGGTACATGGATAGATAGCGGATGCGTTCCCGGAAAGCTCTCGCCTGACGTGCCTCACAAGATTTCGATTCAATATCACTTCAGCCAGATTTCGCGCACTTCTTCCGTGCTCAGTGTAACGGTGGATGACAGTGTGTACCCTCTTCCCCTCAGCTTAGGCAACATCCCTGCTCGGCAACGAGGATGGTCGGACGGTGCCATCTTCCAACTACAACTTGATCTTGGCGCGTCTGGAGGCGCGTACTCGGTCCTGATCGACGAAGCAAGTTACGTCTGGCAGTAAAGCCCCTGGGTTCCAGTAATAGGCAAGCCGAGAAACTGCGGTGGGGCAATTTTGAATTCCAGATGCGGGGGCATTGTGGCAGAGAACGAGAAGGGGCTGGAGAACTTGTACGGGCGAGTGAACCAACTGGAGCAGACTGGAGCCGCGAACGCGACGAGGCTAACCCGCGTGGAAAAAGACCTCTACAACGGCGGCAAAGATGGCTTTATCCGAATGATGACGGACTTTGTGAGCCGATACAACGCGCAACAGGCGGAACGGGAGATTGAGGATCGCCGCCGAGAGCTGGCCGCGCGTGCGACTGACCGCAAGTGGAACCTGAGAATCCTCGCCCTCGGAACCATATTTGCTTTCTTCGAGATGCTTCACGGATGCGATGGAAAGAAGATTGCCTTCATCAATTCCGCACAGGTTACCCAGCAGGACGCTGGGACGCACTACACCCAGAGGTGAGCGATGAGCACAACACCACAGCAACCACGCGACCCAAACGACCCCAACCCGACGCCGCCACAGCCCATCATTCCTTCGGCTTGACAAGTTTCCAGTTTCGGGTTACTGTCAGTGCATGGTAACTGGGAAGTCAAGAACGAGTCTGACCAAAGCGGAACAGATTGAGTTGCTGAAAAGCTACATCGAGATTTCTGGCGGCCAGAAGCGGATGATCGCGATTCTTGCCGAAGCGGGCATTGTTGTTGGAAAGACATGGCTGAGTGCGGCGCTTCATGGCCGTGTAGCGCTTGGCTCGCGGTTTGTGCGCATTGTTGAGTATCTGGAAGGCGTGAAGCTGGAGAAGGCGCTGGTGGTGGTGGAGGGGCAGAAATGATGGCGCTCGGCATCTTGGCGGGTATCTTCGCATGGTTAACATCGGGGTTTGTGATTGTGCTGTATCTGGTGTGGATGTTCAAGCGGGAGGAAAAACAATTAAGACGCTACTTGAGTTCGTTGACAACTTCCTGCGAGGCTGGGCAATCCTGTTCGGTAAGAGGAAGGAATGCGCCATGTGCGAGGGGGTAGGCGAGTACCGTATCGGGGTATATTCTTACTGGTGCCGCTTCTGCAACGGCATCGGAAAAAGAAAGTGGTGGCACTGATGGAGTCATTGAATCCAAACCATCCATCCGTAATTGCAGTACATGACCATTGGCACAAGATTGCTGCGCTTCTGATGATTCAGATGGGGAAGACGAAAACGATTATCACTCCTCAAGAGATAGAGCGGTTGGATGGGTGTAACATCTGCATTCGATTCGATGACTCGAAGGGGATTGAGCTTTTCATTGTGGATGATGAAGAGGCTGTTCGGTTGGCGCGGAAAGAGGGGGGATTGCCGGTATGACGGAAAATTCTTTGCAAATCGGAACGAACGGCGAGGGAGAAGTCATCATTAACCACCCCGACCTCAATCCAGATGAAAATGGTGTTGGCCACATCGTTTTCTCGGTCAGCCAAGCTCGTAAATTGGCAGACCTGCTACAAATGAAAGCGCATGAGGCGTTGAGGGAGATTGAAGAAAAGCGGCGCAAGGATGCAGAGCTAGTTCCAGTTGACCGCTCGGCGCGGGTTTTGCTTGACGGCTCACCTGTTCCTGAAGATCAAAGCCATACGGAGACAACGGCCAGCGGGCAGCAAAAGTCCTATGTCGTGCTAACCGATGCAGAACGGCAAAAGGGATTCGTTCGGCCAGTTCGTAGAACATATAAGCACCTTAAGTGCGGAACTACAACAACAATGGGTCAGGCGATTGCGGAAACCTACGCGCGTGATCCAGGATTCTATTCCGGCACATTCTGCTGCGTTTGTGGTGGGCATTTCCCCATTGAGACGTATGGGCAGGTAGGTGAGTTTGTATGGTTGGACGACGGCTCAAAGGTGGGGGCATAGCGATGTACTCGTATGTGCTTAGCCTGATGGGTCGAATCCTGCTGAACAGCCTGCGCGGAGTGAATCTGGCTCTTCTGTTCATCGTTGGCTTGGCATGGATGTTCACGCCTGATCCGGCTCCGGATGAGCGCTTGTTTTTGTGGATTCTATCTGGCTTGATTGTAGGAACGGTTCTTGCGAGTGCATTTATGCGCGAGTGGGAGCGGGAAGGGGATGAGGATTGATGGGTCCAGTCGTATCGGCGATTCTCGGTAATATCAGCGCACATGCGGAAGCCTATCGAACGGCGATGGAAGTTGTCGTTTTGGCAGTTGCGTCCACGATGCCAGCCTCAGTTCCCCGAAGCGTTCAGGAATGGTGGACGTGGATGCGCAGCGCTATTCGTGCGGCGGTTCCTGTTCGCCACGTCGAAGACCCTCAGCAGCCGGTAGGACCGGCCAAGGATTAGCAAGTGAGCGCAGAATCGGCCATCTTGGAGAGGATTGGGAAGCTGGAGGCTCTTCGCTGCGGTACTCTGTGGAAGAGCATGTCACCGGATGCGCAGAACACTATCCTGAAAGACCTGAACATGCTCAAGGAAAAAGTTCGCAGCAAGGTGCAGTTGGACAATCTACCGTTTTAACGAAGGAGCAATATGAAGCGAGTATTTGCAGCAGTGATTCTCGGCGCGGCGTTGCTTGCCGGATGCCGAACGACAACGGTCAACCCGAATGCATTGCCTCCAACGTTCTACACCAGCGCGGCGAAGACGATGGACGCCTTCAGCACGATTCTGGTGAACGCGCAGAGCCTCTTCACCACGGCGTATCAGGATGGCTTTGTCACGGCTGGGCAATATCAGGCTGGGATGAAAGTCTTTGGCCAGATCGCGGCCAGCGGAGAAGCTATCGACGTGTCAATTCTGGCGGCGGATTCACAAGCATCTATCTTGGCGAAGATCGATTCCCTGGCATCGCAGATTGCAACTATGCCGCAGGCATTTGCCATCAAGAACCCGCAGTCTCAGGCGGCGTTTACGGCGCTGACGAATTCGCTTGTTGCCGTTCTGAGAGCCGTTCAATCGCAGCTAACAACCACCGCTCCGGCGGGAAAGTAGGAACCACAATGGGCGCATCCGGAATCATTCTTCTCATCTCAAATATTCTGTCTCTCTCGGCGCAGGCTGCATCGGCTATTTCGGCCATTGAGCAGTCACTCCAGTCGCCTAGCGCCACGACTACGGCGGAGCAGCAGGCGCAGATCAAGGCCGACATTCAGGCGGCTCAGGTCAACTTTGCGGCGATTATTCAGCACTCGCAGGCCGCACTGAACAACGTGACGACGGCTGCTTAACAGTTTGCGCGGCGGCGTGGTATCCGGTACGCAAGGTTGCAACGCCACGCCCTTGGTTCGCACGAGAACACGCGCAATTCAACGATCCTTTCATAGCGGCGCGGCCTATTAAAGGTTGGGCCGTTATCCTTTACCGGAGGCGATATGCCCCACATCACCGTTCGATTCATCGCCAACCACACGTTGCTCTCGGCGGCTATTCGCTGGAGCACAGGCAGTCTTTTTTCTCACGTCGAAGCAGGTACGCCCGATGGCACTTGGATCGGGGCGCTATCGGACGGCGTTAAAGAGCGCCCCGCGAACTATTGCAATCCATTCCGCGAATACGTCTACCGGATTCCGTGCACACAGCAGCAGCAAGAAACGTTTCTTGCTCTCATGCGCTCGAAGATCGGGACGAAATACAACTTTCTGGACATTGTGGGCTTGGCGCTGGGTATCCGGTCCTTGAACAACGTGCATGACGATATTTGTTCGGAACTGGTGACGTGGGCATTGATCCGAACGTTTGGGCCTCAGGCAGTTCTAAATGTTGAGCCGGGATGGGAGTACAGAGTCACGCCAGAGACGTTGCATCTCAGCCCGATATTCGTTGGGCATCTGTACAAGAGGCGCTCATGAACATCTCGCAGAATGGCATCGACTTCATCAAGGCCAACGAGGGATTCCGCAGCACCGTTTACGATGACAATGGGCACCCATGCATTGGCTACGGATGCGACTTAACAAGCGCTAATAGCTACCCGAACGGCATTACTGAAGCTGAGGCCACCCAACTGCTAATCGAGCGCGTCCAGCCCATCCTGAGCGTCATTGCGGAGGTATTCCCGGCGGCAAACCAGAATCAGGTGGATGCTTTATGCGACTTCGGCTACAACCTTGGCGTTGGAGCGTTGCAAACTATGATGAGCCATGGCATCGCGGAGATTCCGCACCAGATAGTCCGCTGGGACTTCAACCAAGGCAAGCCTGATCCGGCGCTCCTGTCTCGGCGCGTGAAGGAAGTTAGTCTGTATCTCACACCCATCGCTTAGGCTTTTTGGTTTGTTCTCCGATTCCGTGGATCAGGCAACTCGGCGATATCCGCACGAATCCAGGAATGTCGAATCCGTCATCGTGTGGGCAGATGCACTGCGGCTAACGGATGTTGCCTTTGTCCGTAAACACTTTCCGCTCAGATGGTTCGTATGTCGTTGCGTTCCTGGTTTATAGGGTTAAAGAACATAGAATCGTGGGGCGTATTCAAGATAAACATCTGCGAATACGGGCTTGCCTTCGACCCCTACTATCTTGAATTCGATGGGCCATGTGCTTTCCGGTACTACGTGGCTTCCGAACAAATGTTCGGCGCATTGGACTGCTATGTCGTTAAGTCCCTCGCAATCGCATAGCACGTCATCCGATATCAATTCTCCGTCGATTTCAACCTCGTATCGGAATCGGATCATTTTCTCACCTCTCCAATCTTGAAATCTACGACCCAAACCCAAGGGTTATCTGACCACTTTTGGCCTTTGCGGTGGTTCTTGTCCCACTCTTCCCTATAGCTGCCCATGTAATTACCTACGAGGGGGATGGTGCCTTCCGCGCTGATGTCAGTGTGGGTGACTTGCCGCAGCCGCTCGACGCGAAGCCGCGTGATCTCCAGTGTGAGGCGGCTCGCATAGCGAGACATACGTGTGGCACAGAGCCAACGATCGTCTACCATGTGGTGCGGCATTTCTCCATCCGCGCGGTAAGCGATTGCTCCGTCGGATGGGTTAATATAATGCGGTTCTTTGACGTACAACTTGACGCCAATCTGCCCGAACGGGCACATGCGAAGGTTGTATGGTTTCTGTCGCGCTTTCAACAATTCCGACACCAGGGGTATATCAGATTCCGTGTATACGCGCCTCTTGTAGCCATCATTAAGGCTATAAAGCGGGAACTTGATCGGAACACGAAACTGTGTTCTGCGGCCATCCAGAATGGCCCTCACTTGGTCGACGGTCTGTATGATTGGTTGCTGCTTCATATCAAAAACACCTGGTCTGATACCTTCGCCTTTAGGCGAATTGCTTCAGCCTTTCGTTTCTAGTATACTTCAAACAGATGAAACTTGTTGCAAAAATCAGGTTGGATGCGAACACAGAACAAGCGAAGTTGCTGTTGCGCACGTTGGAAACGGCGAATGAGTGCGCTAACTGGATGAGCAATCAAGCGTGGGAGTATAAGGTCTTTACCCCATTCTCTCTGCATAAAATTGTCTACAGGGAAGCGAGAGAGCGTTTCCCGCTGTCTTCTCAGGTTGTCGTGCGGTTGCTCTCTAAAGTCTGCGATGCCTACAAGAAAGACAAGAAAGTCATGCGCCGTTTTTCCAAGCATGGAGCCATCAGTTACGACTCCAGAATTCTTAGCTACGGAGAAAATCGGGTAAGCATCTGGACTCTTGACGGCAGAGAGTCGATCCCGTACTCCGCCGGTCCGCGCCAGAAAGAACTTCTGAAGCATCAGCACGGCGAATCGGACCTGATCTATAGCCGTGGCAAGTGGTATCTTGCAGCGACGTGCGACATTACCGATCCTCCGCAAGAAGTTGTGGATGATTGGCTGGGCGTAGACCTTGGAGTTGCTGAGATTGCTGCGGACTCGGATGGCCAAGCGTTCTCCGGTTCTACGGTCAAGGGAATTCGTTATCGTCACCGCAAACTCCGTTCCAAACTTCAGGCAGCGCAGAGCAGGTCTGCAAAGCGACACTTGAAGAAACTTTCCGGCAAAGAAGCACGTTTTGCCACTGATGTTAACCATTGCATTGCGAAACAAATCGTTGTCAAGGCCAAGCGCACGAAGCGGGGCATATCCATCGAAGACTTGACGGGTATACGCCAGCGGATCAGGGCTAGACGGCCACACCGAGCGGTTCTGCACTCTTGGGCATTCGCGCAGTTGGGGGAGTTCCTGACCTACAAGTGCGTCCTCGCGGGCGTTCCTTTGGTTAAGGTGGACCCTCGAAACTCCAGTCGTGAATGTTCCAATTGTGGTCATACTGAAAAATTGAACCGTCCTTCGCAATCCAAGTTTCGGTGCCGGTCGTGTGGTTACACTGCCAACGCCGATTACAACGCTGCTCTGAATCTTCGGGGCAGGGCCTCAGTCAATAGGCCAATAGTAGAGCGGTTGCCTGATTCTTCAGGCGGATTTCAGCCGCAGTTACAAGCCACTTGCTTTAGCGAGTGGTAGTTGACGGTTACCTTCCTTCGCATACCCAGTGCATAAAATGGTAGAACTCAACTTGGCGCGTGGATGCCCACAACGTCTCACGGAGAACTACACGAAAACTAAAACCGGATATATCCACCCAACGAGTCATCGGTTCTCCTTACCACCAGTCCAATTCGACGCCTAATATCCGTACGCCAATTACTCTATCTTTGCGCGTAGCGGAAGACCACCAATGAAGCAGGCAGAATGCCCACGTGAGAAAATTCAATGCTTGCGACGGCCATGTATAGTAGATACGCATTCTCAACCTCTTTCCGCGCCGACGGCGCTTTTACTTCGGTCCGCGTTTGCGCGCACACATGATGCGCAACATCTCGATGATCTCTCCCGGAGATGCTTCCACTGAAAGCCGCACATCAGCATGGGTCGATACCGTTCCATGTTCTAGCACCATGATGCGGCAATCCGGTTGAGCCTTGCGGATTACAGGAACCCAAGATTCGTCGCCGTACACGACTACCACATCGACTTTCAATGACCGCAGCGCTTCGCGAGTAGATGGGGTGTCAATTGCATAGACGCACTGGCCCCACGACTTTGTGTTCAGGACATAAGAAAGCGCCATCAGGTCGCGCTCGTTCTTGCCGATAAGCAGAATCTGTTTGCTTGGCCTCATGCTTGTGCCCTCTCGCTCAGCCAACGGCTCACAGCTTGCAACGCATGGTCAGCGCCGCAATAGTGCGTACTTGTCGGGAGTTGACGACTTCTTAATGCCAAGTCCCATGTCATAACTGTCACTTGGACCGAGGATTCTTCCATCAGCGCATACCAATGGTTAGTCTCGCCCTTTACGGCCTCGCACCCTGGATGGTCGCATTTGTAAGTCTCAGGTATTCGCATATCAGCCTCTCTTGAGGTGCGCCACTGCTCCGTGGCCGGTTATAACTATGTCCTACTGCTCTGCATACTCTCCTGAGGACTTCAGTTTGAAAGGGCTGACAATTACGCGCGGTTCTACATAGACCGGATCAACTCCGAGTTTTGAGTTGGGATTGGCGCACATGACCCATGTCCCTTCAGCGCTGGCTGGCATGAAAAGCCCATTCGGTTCTGCTTGAGGCATAGTTATATACCCTGATCCGTAGCTTTCAACCTGTTTCTCAGGGTTTGAAAACTGGACAGCGTAGGGTAGACCATACCCAATTGAGTCGCACAGATGGAACAGCTTCCCGTCGTACTCATCGCGGATATAGGCGTAGGTTGCAATTTTGCTGTCGCGCAACTCATAGAGGTGCTTGACGAGTTTTGCCTCTGTGAAATTCACAATGTTCGGCAAGCCGGTCTGTGCGATTTGCTGCGCTTGCATCTGCTCTTGTCGTTTCTGAGTGGCTTGGTCCGCTGTCGGAGCGTCGTTGCACCCTGCGCACACCAAGAACACCATCGATAAAAGAACAATAAGTTTTCGCATCCTAGTTCTCCTTCAAGCTCTGGATAAACGCCGCCAGATCGGGCTGAAGTTTAGTGTTGTCCACGCTGGAAGCCTCGGAAAGAATCATCTCTCTAAGAGCGGTTTTGTGTCCCTCGTCCGCCGCTTGGTACTCCATGCGCAGACGACTCAGATATTCGTTCTTGCCTTCGATGTAGCTTGGCGTGTTTAGAAACACTTGGCGCTCGGCTGCCGCCTGCTTCGGTGCCCAGAAGCGGTAGATAGCAAGGTTCCCGCCGGTGGCCAAAAACCCGAATCCGTAGAGCGCCGCCATCACAAGAACGCTCGCTAGAATTAGGCGCGGCGCGGTCCACGCTACTTCCCGTTCAACCTGTTTGAAATCATCTCGGTATGTCATTTTCCCCTCGTGGTTGCCACAACTCCGTGGCCGGTGGAAAGTTTCTCAGTCCAGTTCGGCGATGATGGATGCTACCACTTCACGGACGGTCATTTCTTCCCTCCCACTTTGTTCCGCCGCGATAAACGTCGGCAGTGAATTGGTAAGCTGCCAGCGCGAAGGCAATGATCGCAGGCGCGGCTAGGAGGAGGACGAATTGCTCGATAGTGGTCATTTGATTGGCTCCTTGTGCGCTGCGTTAAGGCGATTCCAGTTGAGCTTGTCGTATTCGATGCCGCACTCCGCAAGACGCCGGTATCGCTTGGCAACGGGTCGGATTGTGTCAAGGGTTGTCATGGCTGCGGCTCCTTCTACGGTTATTCCGGGACAGTGATTGACACAGGCTCAAGCTCACTTACTTTGTGATCCTGCTTTTTCTGAAGGGATTCAATCTCCCGTCGGAGGGCATACACTTCAGCAAGAAGCTGGCGGTTCGCGGAGGTGTCAGCTTTCAGATTAGAAAGTTGGTACTTGCGCCGCGTTCCATCAGCAGAAAACCAGACCTCTACTTCATCTCTGTGTCCCGGTTCGGCGATAGATGTTATTGTCCCGAACGTATACACGCCACCGTATTCAACCAGAATTGCACGGACTGGCTCAAAGGCTTTTGCTTTCTTTTCTGACGCCGCTTTGTCGATGGCAGCTTTTGCATTGAGCAAAGCGGCGGCGCTACGGTCACGCCCACGCAGTGCGAATGTCCAGACGTTGCGGTCTTCGTCGTAGGTGATTTCAGTGTCTTTGTAGATTGTTTTGATCGGTGTCATTGCGAGTTCCTTTCAGTAGTTGTGGACGTTGGTGCTGGCACCTTGTCATAAATGCCGTCGTCCTGCTCGGCGCGGGCTAGTTCGTCGATGGATACCAGTTCAATCATCGCTTGCCTCCCTTTTGTTATGTGGAGGGAGGGGAGAGACTAGACAACGCCCCCCCCTCCACTACGAGTGATTAGTCCACCACTTGCCGCGTTCCCCAGTCCGAGTTCTCCACCTGTGGGATGTAGACATACTCCGCAGGCGCAATCGGCGCGGCCTTATGCTCCTGGTGGACGAGCGCGACCTCGGATGGCTCGCCGAGGACGCGGACATATGTCTTCCCGTCCAGTTCGTACATCTCAACGAGTTCCTCGATGGGAGTCTCGCTGCATGACATGAGGCTGTGATGATGCCCCGTGCGCTCTCCGAGAGCGATAGGGCGAAGTGCGACGCGCTTGGCGGCGGCAGGAACGGTGGAAGGCTGAAGAAGTACATCTCCTTGACGAATGGCTTTCATGATGGTTCCTTTCTGGTTAGCTGTGAGTTGCAATGGATGACCGATATTCCTCTTCGGTCATCCCAAACGTTTGGGCTACGGCTTGGTAGGCGCGAGTGTTTTCATGCCAGACTCGCAGCACATAATGCTCGCCGGTAGACGGGTCGGTAACGCGAACGAACTTAAGAGGATGATTGTCGAAGTCCTTAAACTCCGATGACTCCAGAAGTTCTGCGACCTCAGTTCCTTCGCGATAGCTTGTGATGGCCCTCATATTCGCATGAACCGTTTCAGATACAGGGATAGCCGGGAAGTATGCGGTCATCGTATCGCGGTGAATCACTTTCAGATCGGCAAGTTTACAGAATCGATCCCAACCCATTCTCTCGATCATGACACGCCGGACCTCGGCGTTTTCTTCCTTCCTTACCTGCTCAATAGTCAAGGTTTCAGGTGCCATGACGATTTGGCGCGTCACTTGCACCCCATGCCAATAGTACAACTCCCAGCCATCGCGCCATCGGTGCGACGGCCCATCGTCAGCGTGTGGGCGGTTTTGTTCGTCTTTCTTGAGAATTTCTGGGAAGTCGGAAACAATGCAAAATTCTTCGTGCATCAATCGAAATCCTCCATGAATAGCGCACTGCTCCCAAGCCTGATATTTTTCGTGTTCAGGAAGACGCAGGCCGAGAATGTCACGGCAGGCGGTAAGGTAACAGTCATACGGTGCCCACATATTCCCGCCCTGATATAGAGCGTTCCAGCGAGTTGCGCAATTAAGGAAAAAACGTACAAGGCCGGCGTTAGATGTGCGGGCATCGTCGGTTGCAGCGCGGGTTGCAGCGCGGGTTGCAGCGCGGGTTGCATCGAAGGTTGCAGCGCGGGTTGCAGTGTAGGTTGCAGCGTAGGTTGCATCGTCTATTGCATCTAAGGTTGCCGCTTCGGTTGCATCGTCTATTGCAGCGAAGGTTGCAGCGCGGGTTGCAGCGTCGGTTGCAGCGTAGGTTGCATCGTTTATTGCATCTAAGGTTGCCGCTTCGGTTGCATCGTCTATTGCAGCGTCGGTTGCATCGCGAGTTGCATCGTAGGTAGCAGCGTAGGTTGCATCGTTTATTGCATCTAAGGTTGCCGCTTCGGTTGCATCGTCTATTGCAGCGTCGGTTGCATCGCGAGTTGCATCGTAGGTAGCAGCTTCGGTTGCAGTGTCGGTTGCAGCGTCGGTTGCAGCTAAGGTTGCAGCTAAGGTTGCAGCGCGGGTTGCATCGTCGGTTGCATCGTCGGTTGCATTGATGGTTGCAACTAAGGTTGCAACGTAGGTTGCATCGCGGGTTGCAGCGTGGGTTGCATCGTCGGTTGCAGCGCTAATAAACTTACCTGGGTTTTTGCGCAGCCACCATATTGCAGATGCGAATCCGCCAGCAAACGCCATGACGCGAGGGCTGGGAACAATGACTACACGCGGTTCCTTCAGACCTGCAACCGCATACAGCGATTTGATAGCCGGAATGATCTTGTCCGGCTCGATGGGATCAGTGCGCATAGCTCTGTCAATCCACATTTGAGTGTGGGCTTTCATCATGGCTAGCTCTTCGGGCGTTATTCCGCCCTCGGCGCGGGTTGGTGTGCGGACAATCTCGCTCATGCTACTTCTTCCCTTTCCGTTTGCGGACATACGTTATCGTCACGCTGCGATTTCGGCGCAGACCGAGGGGAGATAAAATCTTCGGCCCTGGCTCTCGTTTTCCAAGGAGTACATCGGAGATGTATGCCGCAGAGACTTCCCACTTGACAGCCAGTGATCGCAGGCTGTCTTCTCCCTTTGCTTGACGTATGAGTTGGTTGACCTGTTCGCGCGTGTAAGTTTCCATGACCCCACTATAGGACCGGATCGTATGCTTGTCAACAAAAAAAGCGGCGTAAGCAAAAAAAGCTATTGACGAACGGAAATATATCGGAGTAGTCTCAGTGCATGGAGGAAGGGATGAGAGCCATTGATCGCGCAGAAACCTTGGCTTTGATCCTTGGGTGCCAAGTTGCAACGCGAATGGAAAACCCTGGCTTGTACAAATATGAGGGTTTAGCTTTTCACTATCGGACGATGGAATTGGCAATTAGCGCATTTCGCGCTGCTCTAATCGCGCTTGAACTCAGAAGGGAGAATCATGACTGAAACATCTATACAACGCGCATCCCCAACGGGCATGGAATTGCTGGTGAATCGAGCAGAACTTATCAACAGGTTGGCAACGGAAGTCCATGCCGCCAATGCAAACTGGTGGATCAATTTGCAGACCGGAGAGCCGTTGCAGCGCAACATGGGGGAGTTGCTCATGCTGTGCGTATCGGAATTGTCCGAGGCAATGGAGGGTCATCGAAAGAATTTGATGGACGACCACCTACCACACAGGAAGATGGTCGAAGTGGAACTTGCCGATGCTGTGATCCGCATTTTCGATCTCGCGGCGGGTTTTGGTTTGGATTTAGGTGGAGCGTTTGACGAGAAGATGAAGTACAACGCCGTCCGCAAAGACCACACGCTGGAAGCCCGTCGTCAGGAGAACGGTAAGAAATACTAGGTTTTTCGTTCCGAGATGTATTCATGGTTCCATGATGGTGTAGCATCAATCAAGAAAGGGAGAACACAAGATGGAAGAGAGTCAAGCGGAAACACAAAAGCCCGTCGAGTTTGTGGTAATCGCGGATGGGGTGACGGCATCGGATTATGCGTTGAAAAACCTGAACGCGGCTTTGGGGAAAGCGCAGACGGAATTTACCCCGGCGGTGAAGGATGCCGTCAATGCTTATGGAGCATACAAGTATGTTCCTCTCGAAAACATCATTGCCAGCACACGTCCGGCTCTGGCAAAGAATCATCTGACCGTGATGCAGTTCCCGTTTGCCGATCTTGGGCATAAGACGGTCACGCTCACGACGCGGATTGTGCATTGGGATTCGGGGGAGTGGATTCAGAACGTTCTGGATGTTCCGGGAGAGTTGGCGCTTGGCAAAGACGGAGCGCTGAAGTTCAATCAGCAAACAATCGGAGGCGGTGTTACCTATGCGCGGAAGATAGCGTATAAGCCGATTGTGGGCGTATCAGACTCGGACGATGATATTGACGCTGGAGGCGAGCAACCGAGCATTCAATCGTCGGCACCCAAACGGCAACAGAATCCGCCGCGTCAAGCCGCTCCAGCGCAGAAGTCTCAGTCCAAAGCTGCCGAGCAACCTGCCGACAAAGGAATCTTCAAGCTGATGCCGGGTGGATTGTTGACGTGCATCATCAAGGGCGTGCAGGAGAAAGAGAAGCCGTCGAAGGATGACCCGGAGAAGATGAAGCGATATGCGGTGGTCTTTTTCAATGACTTCTTTGTTCCCGAAGGTTCGCAGGCAAGCGTGAACCACGGATTCTGTGACGACATTGGACTCTTTGAGGCGCTGAACGCGGGAATTGGCAAGGAATGCCAGTTGAAGATTGAGATTAGCAATGGGGTTGTGCTGATCCGCGATTTTCTTTTCTGCGATGGCGTGGAGTATGTAGACGGTAAACCATTCGTTAAGAAGTAACCATTCACCCGCACCGAACAGGAGAGAAAACTATGGAATGGCAAGCAGTTGAGAGCAGTCGTATCCGCGAAGTCGGTTACGACGAATCGTCGGAAGTGTTGGGCATCCGTTTTATTCGAGGGGATGGCTACAGCGAATATCACTACCGCCACGTTCCTTCTCGCGTACACCGTGCGTTGCTGAAGGCGGAATCCATCGGGACGTATTTCGCGGAGAACATCAAGAATCGACCAGACCTGTATCCGTTTACCAAGGTGGATACGGACCACCCTACCATCCCTGCGCAGAGTGCAGTAAGCTCTACGCGGGATTCCCGCGCTGCCCTCACTGTGGAACCCTCATTCCATTCTGAAACGACGGCGCTGGCTAAGGTGGATAACCTGAACCCGGCAGAAGTGTTTGTTCCGGGGTATATGGACAAGTTGCTCATGGAGATTAGGAAACAGGCACTTGAAGAGGCAGAGGGTCTGGATATTTCCACGGAGCAGAAGCGCAAAGCGATTAAGTCTTTGGCATTCAAGGTGGTCAAGTCAAGGACCTACATCGAAGGTCTACACAAGGCGTACACGCAAGCGGAGAAGAAGCGCCTAGCCACGGTGGACGCGGAGAAGCGGCGTATTTGTGAGATTCTTCAGGGCATCGAAGAAGAGGTTCGTGCGCCGCTGACAGCATGGGAACGCAAGGAAGAAGAGCGCGTCAAGAAGCACGCGGATGCGATTGCAAAAATCCGCGAGATGAAGCCTCATGCGTATCCCGATATTCAGTTGCTCAAAGATGCGATGGCTTTTCTTCGGTCTGTGGATGTGGAGTCGTTTGAGGAGTGGACGACTCCGGCACGTCAAGCGGTTGATGAAACATTGGCTGCGTTTGAGGTGGAACTGGAGCGCAGAGAGAAGCTGGAAGCTGAGCGGAGGGAGTTGGATCGGCTGAGGGCAGAGGCGGCAAAAAGGGCGGAAGAAGAGCGCATCGCGCAAGCCGCACGGGAAGCGCGGGAACAAGCGGAGCGAGAATCCAGACAGCGGGAAGAGCAGGCGGAAGCGGAGAAGTCTCGACTGGAGATGGAAGCAAAGGCTGCGGAGCAACGCGCACTCGATGCAGAACGAAGAGCACAGGAATCGATGGAGAGGGCCAAGCGCGAGCAGGAGGAGGCGGTAGAGGCGGAACGTCAACGGGCTGCGGCGGAGGCGAAGCGGTTGCAGGATGAGGCGGAGGCAAGGGCGCGGAACAAAGCACACCGCGAGAGCGTCAATGCTCAGATTCTTAAAGCGCTTGTTGAGTCCGTGAATCTGTCAGTGGGAACCGCTCATGAGGTTGTGATGGCAATCAGCGAAGGGAAGATTCCTCGCGTAACCATTTCGTACTGAGGACCGCGATGCCGTTTCCACCGAATTACCTGAAGCTCGAAGAGGCTGGGTATCGCTCTATTCGTATGGAGGTATGCCCGGATTGTCACGAGAGCATTGAAATCTACACAACCCCGGCGGGGAGAGAACTTGCATTTAATCCGATGCACATGCTTACGGACAAGTGTCTCCCCCATTGGGATACATGCAAGCCGCGATTCAAGGGCAAAGATGGTCAGGACACTCTTGCCATCAATGGATATTACAAAAGCGGTGAGTCAGTGTGTTTCCAGTGCAAGGAAATGGTGCATCTATACACTGGCCCTGATGGGACACAGGTTGCTGTGAACCCAAACGCGAGCGGATCGTGGGAAGAGGTTCTGCACAATTGCAAAGTAGTGCAATATCGCACTAACCCGCCAGTGGCGTTGCGGCAAGAGGATAGCAGTGAAGCATCATCCGAGCATCAGCAAGAGCTAGAAGACGCCCTAGCGCCTCAGCAAGTGGATGTTTCGGCGATCAAGATGTACGCAGTAAATGATCCAAACCACCAGCTTATCGCGGTAGGGTATGAACCAGTTGACGGGATATTGCGATGCCGGTTTCGCAAGGCAACATACGACTATCGCGGTGTACCAGAGGATAAGTTTGAAAGTATCAAGCGTGTACCGTGGGCATATTCCTACTTCTGTAAGACTGTGAAGGGAAAATTTCCTTGCGTGAAGGTGACATGATGGCGTGCGAAGCGTGTGATGACTGCGGATGCAGGATGTACGGAGGATTCTGTACGAATTGCGATGAAGACCACTTTATCGCTGAGCAATACCGCGAAGATGGAGAATCAGTTCCGCAGTTGATTGCGGATGCTGAATCTGAGCAAATAAATCGGCGGACGTATAGGACGTACAAGCCATGACGCTTTCGCTTCGCCCATATCAAAAAGACTGCCTATCCCGAAGTCTTGAGTATTACAAGATGGGGGTGAATCGCCAGTTGGCGGTGCTCAGTACCGGTCTCGGTAAGACCGCCGTAGCCGCATCGTTGCGCTCGCATCATGGTTTTCATAAAAAAGTGCTTTTTCTTGTTCACATGGAGACGCTGGCGACTCAGGCGGCGTCGGCGATGAAGAGATGGAATCCTGAATTGCGGGTTGGCGTTGAGATGGCAGGAAGTTACGCTGCCATTGACGGAATTTTGCCGCCTCATTTGATCGTCGCTTCTGTGCCTACGTTGGGACGCAAGGGGTCCGACAGAATCAAGCGGTTTGATCCGTTTGAGTTTGACGCGGTGATTCAAGATGAATCGCACCTTGGAGTGGCTGACTCATTCAAGCGGGTCTACGATCATTTCGGACTCATGCAGCCCAACCCGGATGGGTTGCTGTTTCTTGGCATCACGGCTACGCCTAACAGGTCCGATGGTCAAGGTCTGAGAGAACTGTTTGATGCCATCGTGTTTGATATGGGGATACAGAAAGGCATCGAGCAAGGGTGGTTGTGCGACATTCGCGGCATCCGCGTAAATGGTCATGCCGATCTGGATAAGGTTAAGGTACGAGCCGGAGAGCTTGCTCAGGACGATTTGGAAAAGGCGGTGAACACTCCGAAACGTAACGCAATTATCGTGAAGGAGTGGTACAAGCACGCTTATGACCGGCGCACCATTGCATTCACTGTGGACGTGCAACATGCCCTCGACTTGTCCGAAGCGTTCAAGGCTCACGGCATCGCGGCAAAGGCTGTATGGGGAGACGACCCAGAGAGATACGACAAGATACGCGATCATCAAGATGGGAAGTATCCTGTCATCTGCTGCGCTCAATTACTTGGCATTGGATACGATGACCCTAAAGTAAACTGCATCCTTTTATCGGCTCCGCGCAAGTCATTTGTACGCTACGCCCAAGAAGTGGGTAGAGGAACTCGCATTGCGGAGGGGAAAAGTGACTGCCTGATTATTGATGTAGGCGACAATACGAGTCGGCACAATCTTTGCTCTGTCTCGACGCTGTTGGGGTTGCCGAAAGACCTTGACCTGAAGGGGGAAAAGTATACCGTAGCGAAGAAGCAGTTGGACCGCATCGCGTCCGAGTTTCCGCAAGCGAATGTGCATGACATCAAGAGTCTATCCGAGCTTAAATCTATCGCGGAAAGTGTGCATCTCTTCCAGCCGCAGTATCCTGCCGAACTGAACAGACTGTCGGAACTGAAGTGGAGAAAGAATGGGGAAGACTCCTACATGCTTGCGGTGGACCGGGCATCGCTGGTTACCGTGCAGAAGAACCTGATTGGCGAGTGGGATATTCGTGGATGGATTGGTGACAAGAAGATTGAGATGGGATCGCAGAACCTACCCGGAGCATTGAATCTAGCCGACCACACCATCCTGTCGAATGGTGGAGTGAAGTCTTATCTGAGTAGAGAGGCTAGATGGCATAGTGATCCTCCGACGGATAAGCAAGTGGCGCTGTGCATGAAGTTGGGGATCAATATCCCTGCTGGAGCTACGCGGGGTTCGGTGAGCATAGCGATTGACAACAAGATGAATGCGAAGAGGACTGCGAAGGCTTGACTACTCGCGAGATAGTATCCATTTTTCATGGAAAGAGTGTGGTGAGGGGAAAGAGGTGGAAGGCGTTATGTCCGGTGCATGGGGATCATCATGCGAGTCTGGAGATTGCTGTTGGGAGAAGTGGCAAGACGCTATTGATTTGCCGATCTCACGGATGCTCGGTCAAGGACGTATTAGCCGCAAAGGGATTGAAGTTTTCTGATCTGTTTGCGGACTCAATACCAGACAGAAAAGCGATTGAAGTTGCCAACAAAAAACGGTTGATGGAAGAGTCACAAAAGGGACGAATCAGGAGTAAAATTGGCAGGGATGCAGCGATGCAGCGGTACTGGTCGAAACGTACATGCGAGTTAGCAAAGGCGCTGATGGAAGACCCGAAAAACAATCGTCTCAACGTGCTGTTTCTGGATGCGATGCGGAAGTCGCGAAGTTTGGACGAGTCTGTGGTGAATCAGATGGTGAAGCTAGGATTTAAGCGGGAGTATTTTCAGTGGGGGATTTGAGGAATGTCTGAAATCAATTCAATATCGCGGGATGGTTTTATGGCTCCCGATTGGCGTCAGTTGAGGGAGATGGACGAGAGGCCAGCAGCGGACGCTCTATGGTCAAAGCTGCGCGATTTAGACGGGGTTGACAAGCAAGTCTTTGCTGTTCGCGGGATGTGTGCGTTGCTGATCGAAGAGAGGGAATTGTATCGCTGGGTAGTGGATCGAGAAGTAGGGACATGTTACGTTTCGTTTGATCGCTTTCTCAAGATAGAGTTCCCGAACAGTTGGTCGTACATTCGGGATGCGTTACGGGCGGTGAAGGAATTGAAAGACATGCCATTCACTGATCTGCTGGAAATCAAACGGGCAAACATCGAGCAGTTGAAGAAAGTATCCTCTGGGGTGAGGTTGCGACCCGATGTGATTGCGGCGGCAAAGACGTTGCCGGAGAAGAAGTTTGTGGAGAAGTTGACCCGCGAATATGACCAACACATTGATACGCGGCGAGTATTGAAGTTCATTTACGATGCGGGCGACTACGCGGAGATTGAGAAGTTTTTGGTGTGGGTGGGACAACATCTGCATGAACCGACTGAAGATTTAGGCGTGGCGCTTCTGGCGTTTGCCATCGACTTCAATATCGAACACGAAGAGGATTAGCAATTAACGAGCACCAAAAGGAGGAGAATGGTGAGTTACGAGGAATTTCTATGTCGAAAGTCGCAGTTAGGCGGCATGGATGGTTTTGTTCCTATTTCGATGCCATCGGCATTGTTCGGTTTTCAGCAGAGTTTAGTTGAGTGGTCGTTGCGTAAAGGCCGCTCTGCGATATTTGCTGATTGCGGATTGGGGAAAACAGCGATGCAGCTCGTATGGGCTGACAACGTGGTTCGTCATTCCAATAAGCCAGTGATTGTCATGACGCCGTTGGCAGTCGGATCTCAAACTGTGCGAGAGGCGGAGAAGTTCGGAATTGACGCGAAGCGATTTACTGACGGATCACTATACAAGGGCATTGTGGTTGTGAATTATGAGCGACTTCATAAATACAACCCCGATGACTTTGCGGGGGCAGTCTGCGATGAATCCAGCATCTTGAAATCGTTTGACGGAGCGAGAAGGCTAGAGATCACCGAGTTTATGAAGAAGATGCGCTACAGGCTTCTTTGCACTGCTACGGCAGCCCCTAATGACTACATCGAATTGGGAACGAGCGCGGAAGCACTTGGAGAACTCGGATATACCGACATGCTTACACGATTCTTCAAGAACGACCAGAACACAATCAAGCCGATGGTATACCGCAACAAAGGTAACAACTTCGCCCAATTAGATGAAAAGGCCAAATGGCGATTCAAGGGTCACGCTGAGGTTCCTTTCTGGCGTTGGGTGTGTTCTTGGGCGCGTGCCGTACGCCGTCCATCCGACCTTGGTTTTTCAGACGAAGGATTTATTCTTCCCAATCTCGTTGAGAAGGACCATCTGGTATCTGCGAGCAGCTTGGCTCTTGGGATGCTTTTCTCTTTGCCTGCTGTGGGATTGACTGAGCAGCGAGAAGAGCGGCGCAGGACGGTTCAGGAGCGATGCGAGAAGGTTGCAGAATTGGTCTGCGACACTGGAAGGCCGTTTGTCTCATGGTGTCACCTGAACACAGAGGGTGATTTGCTGGAGAAAATTATAGGTGACGACTGTGTGCAGGTAAGCGGTTCTGATTCGGACGATGCAAAGGAAGAGAAGTTTCTAGCGTTCTCATCTGGTCAGGTTCGCGGTCTTGTTACGAAGCCAAAGATCGGTGCGTGGGGGCTGAATTGGCAGCACTGTAATCACGTCACGTCGTTCCCCTCGCATAGCTTTGAGCAGTATTACCAAGCTGTTCGTAGATGTTGGAGATTCGGGCAGAAGAATCCAGTAGTGTCCGACATTGTAACGACGGAAGGAGAACAATCGGTTCTCGAAAACCTGCAACGTAAATCGAACGCTGCGGACAAGATGTTTACGGCGCTGGTGGATCAGATGCACAAGTCGATCAGCATAGAAAGAGGCGCAACATTCACCGAGAAACAGGAGAATCCGTCATGGCTGTAGCCACACAAGAAGTAGCTCAAAACTATGCTGTATGGAATGGTGATTGCATCGAAGTTATGCAATCGTTGCCCTCTGACCGCGTACATCTGTCCATTTATTCTCCGCCTTTTGGGGGACTTTACCACTACAGTTCAAGTGAGAAAGACTTGTCTAACTGCAAGGACTACGATCAGTTTTTCGAGCACTACGCTTTTGTCGTTCGCGAGCTGGCAAGAATTACGGTTCCGGGCAGGATGACGGCGGTTCACTGTATGGACGTTCCCAGCGGGAATAGCGGAACGGACCACCTGATTGACTTCCCCGGCGACATTATCCGGCTGCATGAACGTGAAGGATTCCGTTATATCGCTCGGTATGCAATCTGGAAAGAGCCGCTTGCGGTTCGCAATCGAACGATGGCCAAGAATCTAGCTCACAAGACAATTGTGGAAGACTCTAGCCGGTGTTCTGTTGCTTCTGCGGATTGGCTCTTAGTGTTTCGAAAGAAAGGAACGAACCCTATTCCAATCGCTCATCCTACTGGACTTCATTCTTACGCCGGAGAGCGAGAGATGCCAGCGGAATTGCTGAAGTACAAGGGCTATAAGGGAAACCAGATTGAGAACAGGTTTTCTCATTGGATATGGCGGCAGTACGCTTCGGCTTTCTGGGATGACATTCGGTTGAGCCGCGTTCTGCCTTTTCGTTCGGCGCGTGATTCCGATGATGAGAAGCATGTCCATCCCCTCCAGTTGGATGTGATTGAGCGTGTCCTGACCTTGTGGAGCAACCCCGGTGAAACGGTCCTTACTCCATTTATGGGAGTTGGATCGGAGGTATGTGGCGCATTGATGAACGGAAGAAAGGGATTGGGGATTGAGTTGAAGCCTAGCTATTACCGTCAGGCTTTGAAGAATATCGCCTTTACTATTCAGCATGGTTGGACAGAATCCATCGATCAAGAGGAACTGTTTTCTGATGCCGAATCCTATATGGACGGTGAAGAGGCGCAGTCATGAAGCGCAGTCCTATCCGAAGAGTACGGCAAGAGTTGCGCCGGGGCGAACCTACCCCGGAAGAGAAGCAAGCAACGCGGGAAGCAGTGCATCACCGTGCCAACGGTCACTGCGAGCTTAGGCTGAGTCCGAACTGCACTGGGCAGCGGTATCTGCCCTTGGAAGGCGATGAGTTTACGCGGATGCACTTGGTGCATGGCCACGCCAAGGCGCGTTTCGGATGGCGGGAGTCAGAGACGAATTTTTTGCTGTGCGGGTGCATTCACTGTCATTCGATGGCGCACGCGAAGGGGATCAAGCTGGAGAGGCCCGACCGTCCCATACTGAAGGTTGGAGGGAATTGATGGACGCTTTGCCTTGTTCAAACTGCCACGCAGATTGCTGCGGTCCGATTCCGCTGTATCCGCGCCAACTCGCTCGGATAGAAGAGTACCTTACCACGCTGCCAGCAGAGGATATAGATGCCTTGTCGTCGCAGCGGAGGCGTAAGCTCACATGCGCATTCGTGGATACGCGGACCCATATCTGCTCGATCTATCCGGCGCGTCCGGCTTTGTGCGATCTTTACGGCAGGACGGAAGGTTTGGAATGTCCGCACCATCGGAAGCTTGTGCAAATCATTAGTCCGCAACAGGCATCCTTGCGCCTCGAACTGGAAAAAGAAAGCGGCGTGCAGATGTTATCTAACGAATGGAAGTGGAGTCGGTTGCGGGCGCGGTCTGGTAACACACACTCGATGCAGGGTCAAGGATGAAGCGCAAGACCGCTCTAAGCTCCGGCGAGGAACTGCTCGCCCAGCATCTCGTCTGCTACCAGATCGAGTACCTGCGCGAGGTTGCGTTGATCCCTGGTCGCCGCTGGCGCTGGGACTTTGTGGTGGGCGACTTGGCTATCGAGGTGCAGGGTCAAGTCTGGCACAAGGGGGGGCACACCAGCGGCTACGGCGTTACGAGGGATGCGCAAAAGATTAACGCGGCAGTCTTGGCAGGATACAGGCCGCTGTGCTTTACAACGCAGATGGTGGAGTCGGGCGAGGCCATCGACACGATCCTATCGGCAAAAAAAGACGGCTCGTATCCACTGCATCAGTGATCGCCGATTAAGCGGGATGATCTCACGCTCTGGCGGGTTTGCCTCGCATATCGCTCGCCAGTCGGGATAGTCTTCAGTCAGCATGGTCGCCTGCTTGCGCCGCATTAGCGTCTTCTGGAGAGAAGAAACCATTGTACGGCTTGCGGATATTCTCTAGTAGTTGCTCGACCGGATTAGTTGTGCTGCCGGAGGTCCTCGCATAAGCAGCTTGTTTGGCCGCTAGAGCGTCCCGGAGCGCGACGATCTTATCGGCCAATGGTAAGCTCTTTGCAGCGGTACGCGCCGCCTCAAATGCTTTGTCGGCTTTCTTTAGAGCCTTTGCAGCTTGCGGATCATTCGTAATCCACTTCATCGGTATTTCCTCCTTGAACATGCGTTATCCCACTCCGTTTCGTTAGTTTCTCGGTCCAGTACGCGCCGATCCGCGAGAGCGTTTCTTCCAGCGATTGCCGGTGCGCCCCCATGCGGATAGCCTTCTCGACTAGCAATGCAGCCTCTTCAAATGCGCGGCAGGTTTCGGCAGCGGTGCGTTTCGGGGCCAGTTTGAACGCCTGAGCATAATCCATGATGGCCAATCTGCGGTAGTGCTTGGACGCTTCCGGGTTGTATTGCGGAAGGTCCAGTTCGGCGATGATGGATGCTGCCAGTTCACGAGCCGTCATTTGTTACCCTCCCACTTTGTTCCTCCGCGATAAACGTCGGAAGTGAATCGCCAAGCTGCCAGCACAAGGGCAACGACGGAAGGCCCGGCTAGGATGAGGACAAGCTGCTCGATAGTGGTCATTTGATTGGCTCTTTGTGCGTTTGGTTGAGTCGATCCCAGTTGAGCTTGTCGTATTCGTCGCGCGGAGTTTTTCTCCACCTCGCCTCAATCTCCAGCATAATATCCGCTGTCATTTGAGGATTCTTCTTTGCTCCCTCGGCACACTCGCTTGTTGGGTATGCGTAGACAGTCACAAGTGTGGTTGTGTCACCGCAAACGAAGCCTCCATCCGGCAGTATGCGATATACGATCATACTTCCTCCTAAAAGATTGCCAGTAGGCAAACGGCGACGGCGGTCAGGCCAAGAATCGAGACTACTGCTGCAACCACTTCGGCCCAAGGATTGATATCGCGTAGATGCAAGCGCTGCAATTCAGCCAATAGCGCATAGGTGGCATCGTTGAGCGCGTGAAGATCGTAGCAATATCCTGTTTCGTCGTCCAGCCAATTCCGTGCATTCTGAAAGCTGGGGTGGATGGGCATGATGCCACACTCGGCGAGGCGTCGGTACTGCTTGGCGAGCGGGCGGATAGTGTCAAGGGTGGTCATGGTTGCGGCTCCTCTCTGCTTTCATTGAATCCGCCTTTTTGGATGTACTTAACATCAACTGTTTCACCTGACGCATTGAATTGGTCGCAGGCGGCTTGAGCTTTCGCGGCGGTTGGGTAAAGCATCGCCTCATACCAGGTCTTCCGCTTGGAAATGTTCAGCCATCTCCAGTACCAGTTTGCGAAGGCGATTCTTCGCGGCGCGTTCGTAGTCGCTGGAGAGGTCTTCATCAGGCACATCGTCCCAATGATCCCAGCAGACCTTCAGGTCACGCGCCGCGTTTTCAAATCGACAATAGGCCATGCTTGACATCATTACTCCTCTGCGTGATTCCGGCATCCGCTGGCCGGTGACTAGTGGCTATCTGACGATTGCCCCGTCCACCCTCAAGTTCTCTGGGATCGTTGTCAGGCCGGTGCAGCCGCGCAGGTAAAGATTGCCGCCTACGCGCATATCCTCTGACAACGCTTTTAGTCTTATGCAGTTGCTCAGGTTGAGCGAACCGCCAACGCTCAGGCCGTCTGGCAGCGCAATCAGGCCGGTACAGTTTCTCAAGTCAAGCAACCCAACAAATACTTTGCCGTGTTTCTCGACATACTCATGGACACGCGGTAAGCCTGCATTGCCCGTCCACCAGCGTGGAGATGCCTGAAACGCGGTCGTAGCGAACGGCAATCGGCTTGGTCAGGTCGTATCCGTTGGTCAGGATCGACAGCTTGAGTGTCGCGATGTGCTCTTGAGTTTCCGGGGTAGTCATGTCGCGGACGTTCCATCCGTCTGCAATCACGATGTCCAGCGGATCAAGCGCTCTCGTTTGTGGTTTGTATGGGACCGTACCCGATGCACGATCAAATCTCTCTCCGGGGGTTGGCATGTTCTTTCTCTCCTTTTAGTGCGACATTGCACTACTCGTTTTAAGGCTTCCGTGATCCCGTTACGTTATTCTCTGTCCCGGCTGTCACGAATGGCTCTGCGCTCAAATCTGCTTCAGGAACATCGTGCCTACGAGACTTCTTCTTCCGTGCTTCCAACCAGAGTTCAATCAGCTCACGAACCACAGAAGATGCAGAGCGAGGACTAGCCTCACGGTGCAGCGCATCCAGAGTTTCCGGCCTAAGGCGAATAGGACCAAAGTTGACGTTCTTCCGTGGATTGGGTTTTCTTGGCATCCGTTCCCCTTACCAGAATAACGTTAATGCCGTTTTGTGTATCTGTCAACAACAGTCTTTCATATTTTTATGAAAGAGGGTAAAATCTTTGCCATGACGACGCATGACCTAACCGAAGAGCGTATGGCAGCTTCTCAAGCAGTTGGGGAAGCCTTTCAGCGCACCACGATGTATAAGCACACGGAAGATACGCGTAAGCTGAAGCGCAAGCCTGCTCCGATCTCGCGGCTGGATCAGCCGGTGACAATCATGATCGACTCGGACCTGATGCCTGGACTGCTGGATCAGTTTGGCGCAAGCGGCAAAGAGTCGTTTGAGGAGTGGCTCGGCGAGTTCTGCTCAGACGCTTTGCGCGGGCAGTTGGGATTGTAGATTTATCCCCATTTCGGGGGTAGACTGACAGCATGGCGAGCGCGAACCGATGGGCGATTGGAGAGATGTATTTCGGTGGCCTATTGAATGGTGCGCCGTTTTTCACTCAGCCCGGTGGACCCGGTACGCAAGTCTTTCCCACGCAAGCGAACGCGATTCCGTGGACGCAGTGGCCTGCTGCTGGGGTGATGATTATTAACGAGTACGTTCCTTGGTGGAGTCCCGCATGCGGACATTCGATCAAAACGTTTAAGCTAATCCGTGAATACGATTATGAAACGAATCAATCGTGCTGTTTAGTCTGCTGCGAAATCTGCTCCTTTTGCGTTTCCGTGATCGAACCTTATGAGGAAGTTCTAAATCCAATTCAATACGCGATCATCGTCGGATAGTAGGCTGCGGGTTTTGCTGTCAATTGTCTCCAATGTTGGCAAATTCTCCATGTATGATCCTGACGGATTCTTCTTGCGATGCGCACGCTTCTTCAAACGTGTCAAACAATCTAGATGTGTGTTCTGTCCCAAACGCAGTTATTCTAACTATCCACTTATTTCCCCTCTTGTGTACGTTCTTTCGCCCTGACGTGTTATTAGAGTGCCGTCTCCGGTTGAATGTGTTGAATCGCTGTGGAGCGGAACGCAAATTATCCTCGCAGTTATTTAATGTTTCTATGGGGTCGATGTGGTCGATAATCTCTCCGGGGTTCGGGGTCATCACGTCGTATTGCATTGGTACTGGGATGCACTTCCCTCCACCAATCGAAATTGACCGCTTTGCGTAGTATGAGCCGTTTCCGTGCCGATTGCGATGAGCGCAGTAATTGAACTTATTCATGCGGTCATAGTTCTTCGCGTCTACGATTGCATATTGTCCTTGAGTGAGCGCGATGCGTCGGCGAGGCTTGCCATTTATGATGTATGTTTCTGGGTCTTCGGGGGGCTTGCCGTCTTTATTCCAACAATCTCGACACTTTTCCGCCATGCGGTCGCGCCATCCCCCGCAAGCGCAGCGACGCGCATCTCGGTGTGGCCTATTGGCATCAAGCGGCGGCATAGATCGATTGTGTCCGCTGACGTACTTACTGGGTATGCCTTTAATGATATTGTGAGTGCGATGCGTGTATGTTGGTACGCTTGTCTTTTCCCCGCATCCGCAATGGCAGTACCCGTAAGGGATGGCGTTTGTAGAGTTTTGTTCCGTCTTCGGTCTAAAGTCTAACGTCTCTTGGGTGGTATTCTCAATTGGAGGGGTCACGGTCGCTCCTTCTTAGCGATTGGGCTTGTCCGGTGCGCGAACACCTGACCCCTATATTCTACTTTGTTTGTTCGCCGATTGCCACAATGTTACGGTTAGGGTCGATTGCCCGTGCCGGCATGGTGTTTGGCGTTCTGCTGTTGCCGATGTGCCACCAGTCTTTGCAAAGAGGGCATTGGTACGCTTTCAGGTACAGTCCGGGACGGACAGGCATTTCTGCGATGATGGGCATCGCTTCCTCGGCACTTTCGTATGCGTCCTTGCCAAAGCATCCGCGAACGAGTTTGGCCCTGATCTCTTTAGGTAGATGGTGGATAGGCGGACGCCATACATGACGGTAGAGGTGTTCCCACTCTTTTCTACTTCTCGTTATCATTGGCTTTTCTTTCCGTGATCCGGTGGAGCGGTAGGGTTTCAGACCCGCATACCGGGCATGTGGGCATATTGCTAACCGCGTTGCATTCGGTGTCTGGGCAGAGTGCGGCTTCGTTCAGTGGCACGATAACGACAGATTGAAGAGGCTTGTTCACGGCATCCACTCCTTGCTGATCTTGCAGAGTCCTAGAAAGTATTCTGGAACAAAGTGGCGGCGGTAGTTCTGATTGATCCACTTAATCAGCATCTTCCCGGCATCGGTTCTGCTGGTGATGGCGTCAGGAACTTCGCGTTCGGTAAGGTGGAGATGTTGGAGCGCGATACTCCACTGCGTACTGTCGGGAGTGTCAGGCGCAAACTGTTTTACTTTCGCGGCTTGCTTGTGCCATCCTGTTTTTCTACTCATGGTGAGGTATCCTTTCTATGTGCTGAATCCGAATGGATTGATATTGCTTTCGGAACTTCCCGCGAATCGGGTGCCGTTCGCGTTGCGGTTGTTTGCTGACTACGATCTTTCTGTGCCTAAGCTCTTAATCCCTGGCGTACTCGATGAGCGTTATGGCTGGAAGTCTGGAACGGCTCAGCGGGTGATTGACTCCTTGGTTGACTGCGGGTTATTGGTTGGCTCCCGTCTTCTGCGAGTATCTCCCATGTACCGATGGACGCCTGAAATTCTCTCGGCACAGTGGGCGAAGATGCGACAGGTAGAGGAACGAGAGCGTTTGGTGGCGCGTTAGAACAGTGGAGGGTTTTCTCCGCTCCCAAAAAACAACGGGCTGTCTCGTTCGATTCTTCCGGTAGCGATAGACACGTCATGGAGCGGTCCACGGCGCATCTGCTCGGACATTTGGGCGGCTTGTTCGATCTGTCTGACGGCTTCTCGTTCGCGGTCCACGTTGTCCCATAGTTCCATGTTGTGATAGCTGGCATCTGCCCAGCCGCCGCAGGTGGCGCAGTTCTTGCTTCCCTTGCGTGTCTGGAATGCATGCGGTTGTGTCTGTCCCATGAGATCCTCGGTTGGTGTAATATCGCACTAACCCGTATGATGCGTTGGTGTTTGGCGGGTAGCCTCTATTGCTGTCTGACTACCCGCGAATGCGTTACAGGTCGATTCTGGACGATTAGGCCGTGGTTCTGGACGTGTACAGTCCGACATCAGGAAAATACGGTGCAAGTCTGGACTGCATTTCCCCGTCGATGTAGTCCCACACGTCCGCCCACTCATAGCGCCACGCCTGGTGGCAGTGTACGCAATGCACGACCGGCCAGACTTCGTCATGTGATCCAGATGCGCTTTTCATTACCTTCAGGCTAGACAGTTCGATGCTCGATCCCTTGCCATTCCAGAATGCTTGCATCGGCGGCGCAACGTCTGGCAGTTTGATTCCGTGGTAGCAGGGAACATTCAAGAGCAATCCTGACTTGTGTGTGAGTTGGATGGTTCCCGGATTATTTACCATTTCTGGCTTGGAAAATTCTTCGTGCCCTTCGATTCCCGATCCGTGACAACGGCGGCATTGTCCATTCGTCTCAAATCCCGATTGGCCGCTTCCCTTGCACCATGAGCATTGGATGGGCTTGGACAGTCTCAGTCCCCGCAGGTGATTGCCGTACTCTCCGGGCCGGATGCCGTCTTCGTCAGGGAAGGGAAGCCGGAAGAAAAGTCCCGTTGCATTGGTTGACGGGTCAAAGTTGCCCGGAAGTCCGGTTATCTTGAATCGGTCTTCGTATCGCAGGTAGAACATTTCTTCGCATCTTCCGATCCTGATTTCCTGCCCGTCAGAGTTTCTCTTCGCGTATTCGCCCATGATTCAATTCCTCCTCGCCACAACTCCGTAGCCGGTTACCTGCTGGTGTTCTTTTCAACTTCCGCGAACAATTCCTCAACTTCTTCTAGTCGCATTGAGTCAAGGATTCTCATACGCTCCGAAGCCATTTTGAGTGCGGAATTGTAGCCAGTTCTTTTGACCGCTTCTCGCCATTCGTGCCAGTGGGTATTCATGAAATAGCTCTGTTTCATGCTTGGCGTGTCCTATTCCACCCTCTCGCGCTGGCCGGTTAAGCGAGCATAATGTCAAGTTCGAGCGCCATGAGCGCCTGCCTCACGTTTCCCTTTGCATCTTTCACGATTCGGGCAAAGTCCGGCCCTTGTTTCCCTGGCACTTCCTCATTCCAGACCCGCGCGAGAAGTTCCGCCGCGTCCCGCTGGATTCCGTAGTTGCTAAACTCCAAGATGCGGCAACGGCTCAGAAACCTAGCCTCAAACCGTTCTGTTGAGTTTGCCGTGAAAATCCAGATGGTATCGGGCGCCGGGGTAGTGGAATCCAGCTTGCTTAGAAGAGACACTTGCGCGGCTGAACTCATCTGGTCCGCTTCGTCAATCAGAACTAAATGGAAGCGGCATTCGTGTTTGGGGTAGTAGAAGCAATCTGCCCAAACTTCCTCAATGCGTTTTACCGTGCATTCCTGTGATGCGATATGGTGCAATTGAGCGGGAATGGCATCGGCGAGGGCCATTGCAGCGGTCGTCTTCCCCGTGCCAGACTCTCCACGGAAAAGCCAGCTAGACGAATAGGGACGTTCGGCCAGGCGTTGCAATATCTCTTTGGGTTTGGCAATCCCGCAGAAGTCGCTCAGGTTCCGCGGCCGGTACTTCTCTGTGAGCGATTGAGGCGCGGATGGAAACGGTACGATGTTGGGAGAGGTAGCCATTAGCTCGCCTCCGCCATAGTGCCATCCGCGTTGTATGTCCATTGACGTGGGGTTCCGTTTGCTTCCCTGATTCGCGAATGCGGAAGATGCAACCCGGCTAGAATCTCTTCATGAATCGATGCGGTACGTTCTTCATCAAACGTAGTAGGGTTCCGCTCCCATGCCCATTGCGCAACTTTGCTAAGCTGATCCCATTTGGATCTAGGTTGGCCGGTGGGATAGTTTGGGTTGATAATCACGTCTCGCGCATAAGCAATCTGTCCCGGAGTCATGCTTCCACCTCCTGCTCAGTCTGCGAGACGTGGAAGACGGTCACGGTTCGCGGCATCCGATACCCTGCTTTGCGCTTGTCGTCTTCGTCTTTTTCATCCTTGCTCTTGACGGGCACAAAGGTAACGGCTTTCACGCCATGCTGTCCCTTTTTAACGCGGCGTCCGATCGCTTTCCATGCCCAGAAGGTAAAGACGTTCTCTCGCGGCCTGATATCCTCTGCCGGAATCCCCATATCCAAGAACCCGCGAATGATCGGTTCGTAGTTCATGATGGACTGAGACATGACCGCTCTGTGCAGCGCTTCATTCTGGATTGCCTCTTTCGTCATAACTCATTCTTTCTTCACCGGATACCGCCGATGAGCGGGTTAAACGTTAATGCCGTATACTCGACGATTACATGAAACCATGAAACTGTCAAGTGAAAAGCGGCCCTATTTTCACTTGTCTAGTCGAAAATGCGCCTACGCGGTTTTCTCCCCATTTTCGCGGAGATAGGAATAGATGGTCTGGCGGGAGATACCGTATTCCCGTCCCAGCTTGGAGACATTCTCCCCAGCACTTACCCGCGCCAGAATCTCCGCCCTCTTGTCGCCTGTAAAGCTAGGCTTGCGACCCTTGTAGACACCTGCTTTCTTTGCAAGGGCAATCCCTTCTCTCTGCCGCTCTCGGATGAGCGCCCGCTCAAACTCCGCAAAGGCTCCCATGACGCTAAGTAGCAGATTCGACATAGGGTTATCGTCCCCAGTGAATGTCAAGGATTCCTTAACAAACTCCACCCGTACTCCCCTTGCGGTCAATGACTTAACCGTTTTCCTCAGGTCGTCAAGGTTCCTGGCCAGCCGATCCATGCTATGCACCACCAACGTGTCCCCGTCCCGCACAAACTCAAGGCATAGTTGCAGTTGCGGTCTGTCCATATCCTTACCGCTCGCCTTGTCCTCGAACACCTTATCCAGATGTACCCCATCCAACTGCCTGGCAGTAGACTGGTCCAACGTCGATACCCGTACATATCCAATGCGCTTCCCGTCCATAATCCCTCCATGTGTAAAATCAACCACTTACAGGCAATCAGTAGATGCTCAGTCCCGCCACGCGAAGGCTTGCCCGTAGGACCACGGCCTAATGGCCGGTTATGGTGTACACCAAAAGTGCGCACGAATAGTGGACACTAAAAGTGAACACTAGTTAAACCAGCGAATCGCCCACTGAACGCCAAGAAAGCCGCAAAACGCGACTACATCGGCGGCAAGGATCACGGCAACCCCAGCATAGAGTGCAATTGTTTTCATGGTTGGCATAAATTCCTCACTTTCAAATGGTTAAAGGTTGAATGTTCGTCCATTCCATAAACATCTCATGCAATCTCAATGCGCGTGTTCATGGGGTTCCCCCGCCCACGCGGGGATAGACCCCGAGTTCAGGTCAACCGCCTGGTACCTAAAACAATGGGAATTACGTACTTGACTCCCGTTTGTCTTTCTTTTCTTTGGCTTGACGCTTCGGGTCTTTCTTGCGTCTCCGAGGCGGCTTTTGCTTCTCATGCGGACGATATGCGAGCACGGTGTCAACAATCTTATCGAGTATCTTTGGAGGCTGCATTGGATCAATCTCAATCTCGATGGCGCCTTGCAGCTTCTCCATCGCCTGCGCAGGCTGCGCGCATCCGTTGCAGCATGAACCAAGCGGACTTTTGCGTGACGCCGATCTCTTTGGCGATCTGCATAGAACTGATCCCCTTGCGGGCGGTGACAAGCAAGTACATGGCGTAGAGCCACTTGTGGAGCGGGACGTGCGACCGCTCAAAGATCGTGCCTGTGCGAATGGTGAAGTCGAGTTGACATTTATTGCAGCGGTGAAAGCCAGCCTTACGGGGCGTGATGCGATCCTGACCGGCACAGGTAGGACAGGTTACGCCCGTGGGCCAGAGGCGCGATTCAAGATAGAGCCGCGCCGTTTCTTCGTCCGGCAACATCCGGAAAAGCGGAAAGGTGCTGATTGGCGAACGGCTCATATCGCAAACTCCTTGAGGGCATCACGCAAAACTGAGTTGCGACGTCTATATTCAGGCGTTCCGGTCCAGTTTCCACCTGTTTCTCGCTGTGCATCGCACCATGTGTCGTATTCGATTTTTGCCTTGAGGGCATTCTGCCGTTTCGCTCTCAGATCACCCAACACTGCTGCCTTATCAGTGGCGTGGTAGTAGCGGCTAGCATTTGGCTCATTAACCTCAAGCATCATGCCATCGTTGAGCACAATAGCGTAGCGGTTGATTGTGCCATTTCCACGTCCATCTTTTTGCCCATAGCGGAGCACGTCGCCCTGCTCGGCCTCGATCTCCAATTCGCCTCCTGATTCGTTGCCCAGGTAGTTTCCCCAGGCGATCGCTGGGCGCGATCCAACCGGCCACGCCGTCACCCTTGCGATCCAAGGGCGGCTATACCGCCGCCCATTGAAACAATCCCAACTGATCGTAATCCGCATTACAGCACCTCCGAGGGCATAACCAACTCAATCAGCTTGCCGTGGCGCTGCGACCATACGCACCCCTCGCCGACAATCGAGGACTCTGTGTGGGCTACCGCCTTATGCCAGTGCTCATCCAGCGAGCGGCGCACAAGAGCTAATTGGGAGGCTGTGAGGGTATCGATCAGCTGCGAGGGGATGGATGCTTCAATTTCTTCGGCGGCCTTGGGCGCAAACAACGGAGCTAGTTTGCGGCTGCGATTGATCTTGATTGTATGATTCATTTCGTTTCTCCTATCCGGGATCACCGGCTCATCTTGAGGTTTTTTGCCTCTGTTATTAAGATAGTTGATTCCCGCACTAATGTCAAGAAGAAAGTTGAGGAAATTTTGTGGACAAGGGAATTAAGTACGTAAATCCCATTCATTTTGTCTCTCCTATCCGGGATCACCGGCTCATCTTGAGGTTTTGTGCCTCTGTTATTAAGGTTGTGTTGGGTTTGCCTGATTCCGTCTCAGGCGAGCCGCTGTGTGGTTACGTGATGATGTACGCTATTCCCCAGATGGCGATGATCCCGATTGCCACCCCTGCCATCACTATTCCCATCGCGTTCCAGATCGTCTCTTGCGCTCGCTCAGTCATTGTCTGTATCCTCTCAGATCAGCGCGTCTCGCACCGTCAAGATAGACTCTAGCAAGGGTCGCAAATAGTTGTCAATAAAAAAACGATGAGCGCCTAAAATTACACAATACATGTCAAGTCACATTGTGTCGCATGAGTGTACCCCAGCCTTACAGGGCCATCATATATATGGATGCGACGATGCACCGCAGATCGGTCGCGGATCAATCGCTGATCGGGTGCTGGAGTCTAGCAGCTACCCTCCCGCCCGTGCGTCTGATCCTGCCCACATGGCCGCCCTCGGCCAATCGGCGGAGGATTCGCGGCCAATCGGCGGCCAATCGGCAAGCGGTCAATCGCGACGCAAAACCCGTTCTCAGGGGCAGGCCGACGCTGACCCCGCGTGGCTATGATGTTGCCCTCTCCCAGCGACTTTTCAATTTTTTCAATTTTTATTTTTTGGTGTACACTTTTGGTGATCACTTTTAGTGTACACTAAAAGTGCATGAGGATATTTCATTGTTTTCGGTGTGGTAGGGAATGGTGTTCAGATATGGACGCGCCGAGGCGTTGTGGGAAGTGTAAGAGTCCGTATTGGGATAGGGTCAATGGAAAGAGTGTGTGTAGTGTGTCGTCTAGGAGAAGCGGAATTGCCCGACAGGTACAGGCTGGGGAGTCGGGTAAAGGGGGTTTTCTGGATGTGCCACGCGGCGAGGTTGGTGGCGGATTTAGCGAACATATTCAGATTGAGGCAGAAGTGATGCTTTGTAGGAATCCAGAGTGCGGGAAGCCATTGACGTGTTCCAAGGGTCGTTGGGCTTGCATGGATACGGGATGTCCGATGTGGGGGCAGGAGCAAAAGGTGAGGAATGGGAAGTGAGGAATAGATGTCAGAGTTTAAGGATTTGGTTGGCGTTACACTTAAGACTGTGACGGTTGGTGTTGGCGATGAACGGATCACGTTTGAGGCGGAAGATGGACGCCAGTGGATCATGTATCACGATCAGGAATGCTGCGAATCTGTGATCGTCGAGGACATAGCGGGCGATTTGAGTGACTTGATTGGGACTCCGATTGTTCAGGCTGAAGAATCGAGCAATTCGGAGGATCGACAGCAGGGAGAAAAAACTGCTGAAGAGGATTCGTTTACTTGGACATTCTATCGCGTTGCCACGGCAAAGGGTCTTGTTGTTATTCGATGGCTTGGCGAGTCGAACGGCTACTATTCCGAGAGCGTGGAATTTAAGGCCGTTTAGGAGAAATGATTCAGTTTGCGCGGATCCTCTGAGACGGACATGCGATGTAGGAGCACAGTGGACCTGAACTCAGATAGAGGGATTCCATGCCGAACCGATATCAGCCGGAGGTAATTCCGGCCCGCGCAATTCAATTTGCAAGGTAGAAGGATCAGAAGGAGAAGGTAGGATGACAGAGCGTGAAGATGTGTTGGCCGAGGGGTTGGTGGAGAAGCCTAAGCGAAGTTCTCATGTCGAGACAGCGCTGCGGCATCTGGAGAAGGACAAGTCCAGACTTGTGTTGAAGCGAGATGAGTTGAACCGGCAGATCGAGGCCATTGAACGCGCGATTGAAGCGCTGAAGTAGAAGTTAGAATCGTACAAACAAGGGGAAGGAGTCAAAGTGAAATCCTTATTCTTGATGTTATTTTTGGCTACCATGATGGCTCAAACCGCTCACTACGGCCACCACGGGCAGTATTTACTTCCAGACCCCACCGTGACGCCAGGAGTGATTGACACAACCATCGTCGCGGATTTGTCGAAAAAGCCGTACATGGTCAACGGTATCGAACATAACATATGCGCACCGGACTTCCGAACCCCAGCGTTTCGCGTGGCAACCAAAAGCCAGTCCATCAAAAAGAAAGTCTGCCAGTCCTACGGGATTGAGTCAGGATGCCCCGGTCCTCAATACGAACTCGACGATATCTGCTCTGTTGAGACTGGGTGTAAAAACGTTCAGGCAAACTTGTGGCCTCAACCCATCGTTCAGGCAAGAATCAAAGACCATCAGGTAGAAGATAAGTTGGGTGGTCCGCGTGGCCTGATATGCCAAGGAAAGATCAGCCTCAAAGACGCTCAGAACTGCCTTATAGCCGATTGGGTTGCTTGTTCCCAACGAATCAAAACGCTTCACTAAAACGAAAGGGATTGCAAATGGCAAGGTCACTTAACCGCTGGACTGGAATCGGCAACATCGGGAAAGACCCGGAAATTCGCGGATCAAAGTCCGGGGAAACAATTGCAAACTTTTCCATTGCTTGCTCCGAACGACACAAAGACGCTCGCGGAGAATGGCAGGAAAAAACAGAATGGGTGTCATGCGTAGCCTTCAGGAAAAACGCCGAGATCGTGCGCGATTGCGTCCAGAAAGGTTCGAGAGTCTACATCGAAGGCAAACTGACTTCCTCAAGCTGGGAAGATAAAACCACCGGACAAAAACGATACAAAACCGAAATCCTCGTTAATGACATCGCTGTCCTATCAGACTTCAAAGCAACGCAGGTCCAAGGAACACAAGAGTACGAAATCTCCGACTACTCCCCATTCTAACGTTGCAATCTTTCATGAAACCATGTAAAGTGTCCGTAGTTGAAGTTAGTGCGATATTACACTAACCCGTATAACGCGCCGGAATATCGCAGGCGATGGTGGGTCAGTAAAACGGCTACGGACGCGGCACAGGGCATTTCTGAAGCAAAGGAAGGTGGATTTTGAAACTCTCTTTGACAACTAAGATGTTTTTCTTTGGTCACGAACCGAAATGCCTGCGATGCAAAAAGCCGGTCAAGTCAACTCACCGGTTCCGCATTGTTCATCGCAGGTTCCTTTGGTGGTGGTTGGAGCGTGTTGAGCACCGATGCTGTGAAAATCCGTCCGGCATGGTTGTTTCAGGGTGGAGGAGTGCGTGAACTACCAACCCAAGAGGTTTTCTGTACCTGCGCGTCTGGTCAACGTTCCAACTGCGTGGCGTCCCAATGAAACCATCCTTCAAGACATTATTGATCGGTTTCACCTGTCCCCTCGTGTAGCGTTGGAGTTTGGAGTAGACTACGGATTCTCCACATCAGCACTTGCCAACTACTTCGACGATGTAATCGGAGTCGATCACTTTCAAGGCGACATGCACGCGGGGAAACGAGAGAACTTGTACGAGCAAACACAAACTACGCTCGCGGATTTTCGGAACATTGAACTGGTTCAGATGGACTTTCGAGAGTTCATTCAGACAAACAATGGCTGGCACGACCTGATTCATGTGGATATTCAGCACGACTACGAAAGCACCTATGAATGTGGTGTGTGGTCGGCCAAACATGCCGATGTAGTGCTGTTCCACGACACAGAGAGCTTTCCCGAAGTCAAACGAGCCGTCGAGGACATTTCAAAAGCCACTGGCGGTACGTTCTACAACTTTCCTGCGGCCTCTGGTTTGGGAATTTTGGTGATGTCATGATGGTTCTTGGAGTGGCAACCCGGAACTGGTCCGGCTCGCAGTTATGCGTTGAGTCATGGCAGAAAACCGCATCGGAAAAATATCCGATCTGCGTAGCCGAGAACATGACCATACCCCATGCGTTTCAGCATATCTACGAGAACACATCTCAACCAATCCTTGCCCACATACACGATGACGTGTACATCACGGAAAGAAACTGGGACATGCGCGTACTCCTTGAGTTTGAGAAACCTGACGTTGGTCTTGTCGGGTTTGCCGGTGCGCTTGGTCACTGCCTACCAAACCTGTACAAAGAACCATTCAAGATTGCCAACATGATTCGACGAGATTTTCTCTCCAATCTGAGAAACGCTGAGGATCATGGTCACCGATTTCTATGGGAAACAGACGTTGCCGTGCTCGATGGACTTGCTTTGTTTGTTCGTCGATCCGTGATCGATGCTTGGGGTGGATGGCCCGTCGATAAGCCGTATGGCTATTGGATGTACGCCGAAGCTCTGTGCTGCGAAGTCCGAAGACAACAAATGAGGATTCGTTTGGTGGGAGTTCAATGCGACCACCTAGGAGGAAAAACCGTAAGCATGGTCCCGTTGACGGATGACTATGAACGCGCTCACAGATTCCTCTACGACAATAACCGCGATGTTCTGCCCTACCACGTTGGAGAATAATGGTGGTTCCCGTTCTGATTCTTTCATATAACGCGGTGAAACTGCTTCCTCGGTGCATCGTCTCTATCCAATCTCAGGATGTAGAGACGAAACTGTTTGTCATCGAAAATGGAAGCTCGGATGGGTCAGATAAACACCTTCAAGCAATGGGAATCAATCACTTTGTATCGAAAGTCAATCTTGGAGTCACTCAAGGTTGGAACATTGGGCTAAACAAGCTGTTTGGCGAAGGGCATAGCCATGTATGTGTCCTGAATCAGGACACCGTACTCCCACCGTACTTTATCCGCGAGCTTCTGGCATTTGATGTTCCATTGGTGACTGGCTACCCCGTCGAAACAGAAGAAGAGATTGGACCGGCAACGATGGGGAAAGAAGAAGAAAGACGCAATGCTGGTCTGACTCCGCATCCATGTTTTTCAGCGTTTCTTCTATCGCGGGATTGTTGGGATACAGTAGGAGAGTTTGATCCGGCCATGATGAACTGGGCATCAGATTGCGATTATCACGTTCGCGGCCACCGATTCGGCGTGGGAATGTGGAAGTCAATGGTTCCGTTCTGGCACCATGCAGGAACTACTCTTCGAACATCGACCGGAGCAACGAAAGAGAGGATGACGCAACGGGCCAATCTGGACCGAGCGGAGTTCAAAAAAAAGTGGGGATGCGAACCCGGCGAACCGGCTTACGACGATTTGTTTGCACCAGAGAAGTTCGGAATTGACCGCGTTCATGAAACCATGTAAATTCATTGTTGAGGTTACAAAGAATGTCTGACAGCTTTACCCCTTTGATGGACCGAGTATTGTTGCGTCGAGTCGATTCAGGAAGCGTATCCAAAGCAGGATTTGCTATCCCTGATGCAGCCAAAGAAAAACCAACCGAGTGCGAAGTGGTTGCAGTAAGTTCTGGTTACACAACGGAATGGGGTCAGTTCTTGATTTGTCCCGTGAACGTTGGCGACCGAGTGTTGATTGGAAAGTATTCCGGGGCAAATGAAGTCAAACTGGATGGCGTGGAGCACATTGCTATCCGTTGGTCTGAGTTGATTGGAATTGTGAAAAGGGAGAGTGTTAATTGAGCAGTCACCAGCCAAAGATTATCGTTATGGGCGACGATGCCCGGCAATCCATTCTTCGCGGCGTCAACACGCTCGCTCAAGCCGTTGGCGCAACGCTAGGGCCGCGTGGGCGTAACTCTATCATCGAACAACACTACGGACTGGCCTACCCTCTCTCAACCCGCGATGGGGTGAAAGTTGCAGAGTCGGTTTCTCTTCCCGATCCGCTGGAGAACCTTGGTGCTCAGATGGTGCGTCAAGTGGCGTCCAAGACTTCCAAGGTGGCTGGAGACGGCACTACGACGGCTACGGTGCTTGCACAGGCTATCTTCCGCGAAGGAGTCAAGGCTGTCACGGCTGGAGCTAACCCGATGAAGCTGAAGCGCGGTATTGACTTTGCGGTTCAAGCTATTGTTGGGACGCGGAATGATGTTGGAGAGTTTGAAGGGGGAACGCTCTCCAAATATTCTCTACCTGTTTCCGGAGAGATGATTGCTCAAGTTGGAACAATCTCTGCCAATCAGGATGCTGCTATTGGACAGACCATTGCGGAAGCCATGGAGCGAGTTGGCAAGAACGGAGTGGTAACGGTCGAAGAGTCGCAGTCTCTCGAAACGCAATTGGATGTAGTCGAGGGTATGCAGTTTGATCGTGGGTACTTGTCTCCCTACTTTGTGACCAACGCGGAGCGCATGGAGTCGATTCTTGAGGGAGATGAAAACAACCCCGTCTACGTTCTGATCCACGAAAAGACTTTGAGCTACCACACGGAACTGGAACCTATCGCGGCAGAAGTCAAGCGGCTGGGCGGTTCGCTTCTGGTGGTTGCCGAAGATGTCAGCGGGGGAGCGTTGGCGTTTCTTGTACTGAATAAGATGCAGGGAATCTTCCGTTCGATTGCAGTTAAGGCTCCAGGTATGGGTGACCGGCGCAAAGCTCTGCTGGACGATTTGGCAGTGTTGACGGGAGCGACTTTGATTTCGTCTGAGCTTGGAATCAAGCCCGAAAGCGTCACCGTCAATATGCTTGGACGTGTCAAGCGGGTAGTTGTCACCAAAGACGATACAACCGTAGTTGGTGGCATGGGAGATGCAGACGCTATCGAGTCTCGCAAGGCAGAGTTAAAGCTGGCCATTGACCGATGTACGTCAGACTTTGACCGGCCCAAGTTGGAAGAGCGGCTTGCCAAACTGTCTGGCGGAGTTGCGGTTCTTAAAGTTGGCGCTGCTACGGAAGCGGAAATGAAAGAGAAAGTTCCTCTCGTTCGTAATGCCGTCAATGCAACACGCGCCGCCGTAGCCGAAGGTGTTGTGCCGGGTGGCGGAACGGCGCTGATTCGGGCAGTGGACGATGCGGACTTTGAATCGACACGCAACTCTATTTCCGATGCAGATGAACGTATGGGATTTTCGATTGTTGCAAAGGCATGTGAAGAGCCGCTTCGACGAATCTCTGCCAATGCTGGACGCGAAGGTGGCGAAGTTCTTGGAGAACTGCGGCGTCGGTCAGACGTTGGCTGGAATGCGGCTACCGATACGTTTGAGGACTTGATTGCGGCAGGAGTTCTTGATCCTGCTCGCGTGACTCGCACAGCATTGCAGTCGGCTGGGTCGATTGCTGGTCTTCTCTTGATTACTGAATCGTTGATTGTTGACGATCTGGAGTCAATGAAGAAAGTTAAAGACTCGCTCCCACAAGGTACGGGTGGGATGCAGGGAATGGGGTACTGATGCCCAAGTCGAAACTCCCGCGTGGCCTAATGACTGAGCAACAAGTCTTGGATGCTCTTCAGAAAGAGATCAAAGAAACATCCTTGACTGGAGTGGCGAAGAAGTACGGTCTACATGCCAGCCAGTTAAGCGATGTTCTGAATGGTCGCGCGGGGTTGTCGAAAAGAATGGCATCGTTTCTTGGTCTGGTGATTCGCAAATACTACGAGAAAGCAGGACAATGACTACTCCACTCCTCATCCTTTCTGATTCAGTTGCAGGTACGACGGGACTTGGGCGAATTGCGCGGGAACTCGCCAACCGCATCTATTCCGATATGAGCGACGTGTTTCGCGTTGGCGTTCTTGGCGTTGGGGGGAATTACACGTCCCGCGTACCGTATCCAAACTATCCCGTTCAGCAGTTGCAGAACATGACTCCGCTTGACCTGCCGCAAGTATGGAAAGACTTCGCGGGAACAAAAAGGGGAATACTGCTTACGATTTGGAATCTATCGTGGTGTGGATGGTTGGGTCAATCTGAAAGACTTCCAATCGGTCATCCTTTGCGGGATTTTCTTGTGACTGCTTCAGTAAAGCCGGAGACGATGACGGATGAGCAATGGTCGCAATTGAATCCGCAGTTGCAGAAAGTTCTCGGAGAAAAAGCGCAAGGGCCGTTCAAGAAGTGGCTGTATTGTCCCGTCGATGGGGAACTGCCAAACGGTACACTTGGGATCGAAGGGGAAGAAATTCTCCGTGGATTTGACCGCGTTATAGCATACACCCAATACGGATCAAAGGTGATTGAAAACACGCTGGGTCTTACCAGTTCACAAAGACGTATTCACAATCTGCCACACGGAACCGATACGTCTGTGTTCTATCCGCGTGACCGAAAGCTGGCGCGTGAGACGTTCATCTCCAGAGTAAGCAATGGAGAGAAGTCGATGCCCATCTACGATGATGTGACGATGGTGGGAGTCGTGGCAACCAACTCTTTCCGAAAAGATTGGGGAGTGGCGTTTGAAACGATTGCAGAACTGGTGCGGAGAGGAAAGCATGTGTTTCTTTGGGGCCACACCAATGACTTGAATGGTCTTTCCCCTCAGTCGTACTGGAACATTATGTCGCTAGCTCAAAACATGGGGTTGCACAACCGCATTATCCTGACCACCCATGCCATGAGCGATGAAGACATGGCATGGTGCTATTCCGCGTGTGATGTGACTCTGGGTATAGGTGCTGGAGAAGGTTGGGGAATGCCGCTTACTGACAGCCTTGCGTGTGGAGTGCCTGTGATACATGGTAACTACGCAGGCGGAACCGATTTTGTTCCCAAGGAGTTTCTGGTTGATTCTCCGGCATATCGTCTGGAATCGAAGTGGATGATTCAACGTCCATCCTTCCGAGCATCGGATTGGGCAGACAAAGTGGAGTATGCGTTAACCGAGGAAGCAAGGTCTTTGGCAAAGCTGCCGGAATACATTGACTGGAACAACGCATGGCCGCAATGGAAGAAGTGGTTGATGGAAGGGATTCAATGCCAGTAGTCGAACCAGACCGATTGCATCTTGCCTCGCTTGAGCGTATCGAGCGAAGGTTTGAGCTTGCTTTGCGCGATCTTAGGATATTGCGCCGGGAAATAGAGCACTCGGTTTCCGACAAAGGTGTCCTTGGCTCTCGGTCGCTTACGGAATATGTTCTTGACCTGATCCGTAAAAGCGAACATGGAATATCGATTACCAACATTCTGTTAGACGCAGAAAAGGTTGGATATAAAATCACTACACGGCGCGTTATGAGCAAGAGACTCACTGAGAGAGCGTACCGAGTCGGAGACATTCAGTATGATCGAGAAAATGAAGTTTGGGTGTGGAAGGAAATTCGATGAATGATCTTGCTTTAATCGTGATTGGTTTGTTGTTTGGTCTGGTACTGGCAGTTGTGTCTGGCGCTGCCGGTTTCTTGTTTTACACCGCGGTCCAGATGCGCAAGGAAAATGCCGACACTCAAAGACAAACATCCTCGGTCATTGCAGACAACACTTCGGCGATTGATCGGATGCGCGGAGAAGTCAGCACAGCTTTGACGCAAATGGATGCACAGAGACTGTATGAGGCGTCTGTCGCGGTGCAGAAAAACAGCAAGCAGTTGAGCCAGATTATCGGTCACTTGAACCGAATTGTTTTTTCCGTTCCCACGGATACGCCGTCAATGCCTCAGATGCCGGGATTCAATCTTGAAGATGAGGCAAGTGATGACGCACGGATGCTGGAAGAGAGAAACCGATGGTTGGCAGGTCAATCTCCAGACATTACTCCCGAACAAGTGCAGGATTTTTTTGCCAATCGCAGACGCAATGGAGTCTTCAGTGTAGGTTCTACTCCACCGGCAGTTGGGGCATATCAATCCATCGCGGAAGAACAAATAGAAAAGCCTGTGAGCACGTTGCCGGATTTGGATGATGGAAACGACTTAACAGAGATAGGGGAGTATTAAGTGAAAAAGTTTCAGAGCGTTCCATTTTCAGGGATTCAAGATTCAATCAAAAATTTCTATTCTTTGCCAAAGAGAATTCAAAACATCGTCACCGGGTCTGTTTCTTATAGCAAAATTGGGTGGAAAGATATTTGGTCGCAATGGTTTCAAAACAAGCGAAGCAATGTTGCGTGGATGATTATTTCCATTTTTTATCGTTCCGCTGATCAAGATTGGATTCGCAAAAATCATCTTAACGTTTTGGAATACCGGAGACTTAAAAAATCTCATCTTTCCATCATCGAAAGATTTATAGCCTTTTTAGGAAGGATTACTGTAGTCAATGCTCCTTTCCTCGGACCAACAACATTCTTTTTTAATGAGGAATATAGGAATCGTGTGATTAGTCGGCAAGAATTTATTTCCTCTTATTATTGTGAATCTTTTTTACAGTCGATCAAAAAAGCCAAAGAATTGAAAGCTGCCAAGAAAGCTATCGACAATCGAAAAAAACAAAATAAGTCATGAAGCGTCGCCGACCATCTCAGAAGAACCAGTTATCCATCACGTCAGCGGATCGTCACCGCTACCGGCTATACCGTGAAGGCGTATCTGTTGCGGAAATTGCAACGCGGGACCGTGTAACCATCGCTCAGGTGGAACGGTCCATTCTTCGTTGTCGGGAAGAGCGTCAGCAGTTCTCTCAGGAGGCCGTTGAGATTGCGGTAAGGCGAACGGTACTTGAGCGGTTGCCGGAGGCTTCTGTGGCCATTTCCGGCGCATTACAAGCCACGAAAAAAGAGACAGTCTCCGTTGTAGTTGAGGGTACGGAGATGAGTGAAACGGTAGACGTTCCTGACCACAGAACACGTCTTGAAGGAAACTCTGCGTTAATCCAGTTGATTGCGTCGATCAAAGCGAATGTGCCGCTTTCTCAGGTCAATGTAGATGCCCGGTCGCAGACGCAAAACGTGCTGGGGATGCCGGGGATGAATCAAGGGAATCCATCGTCAGCAGAAGCGATTATCCGCGAGATACGTTCAGCACGTGGTCTTGCGTTGACAGACGGTGCTACGATAATATCCGGCGCCAACCCTCCAGCGTTAGAAGAAGTAGACACTGAACTTTCCGAGGAGATGGAAGAGTATGACGATGACGACGACGAAGCCGAAGACTCGGAAGAAGAATAAACTTTGGAGAAACGAAGACCTCCGTGAAGCGTTTGACCTTTACAACAAGCTATATTTTGGCGGAAAACTTGAAGCAACTGACATTCGATTTACCGTTATGGAAGGTCTAGGGAAAACGGTTCGTTTTCGCACGGTTGGCAAGCGAAGAAGCCAGTATGACAAGTTCCGAATCCTTATCAGCAACCAACTGCGCGATTCTCGCCGACTGTGGGCGACCACCCTTCTGCACGAAATGGTCCACCTTGAGCAACAGTGCAAGTATAGCTGCGGAATCAAGGGAAGTCGCTTCAACAAGCGCATGGCAGTGTTGGCAGTTCAAGGCGCTTTCAACGGCATCTGGTAGACCGCTAAACCACTGCACAATCTCACAGAATTGCCATATAAGCGACTCTCCTGCCCTTGACGCGGCCCCATAAGGGCCATTCAGAGTACATCAACGCCTTAAAACGGGTAGTGCAATATTGCCCTAAAAAGCCCCCAGATTTCTCTGAGGGCTTTTTAGGTCTATGCGAAACTAAAGACATGCGCCCCTGTTAGAGGCATGTCCCGTATAGAAAGTATCTCACACTTTTCTATTTGTGTGCAATATTGCACTATTTTTATTTGTGTGCGATATTGAACATGTCGCGAAGCTAAAAGGCAAATTCTCCCGATCATTCGGCCTACGAATTTCCCTGAAATATACGCTTCGGACCTGTGCATTCAGGCAATGAGCATTGTGGCTCAGAGCGAATCCGGCCCCAGCTACCTGTCTATGGGTGCTCCCTGGTCGATAGAGGATCTGACTTGTGCGGATTTTATCCGGCGAGCCGAGCGTAAGCAATTGGGAGCTTAGTAGACCGACGCGAGACCCCGAAGATGACGGCATACCGTATCTGGCTCGCACGAAAGAGTGGTTACCCTGCCTTTCGTGTGCTCAATCCCCTTCAGAATCAAGCATTCTATGTTTAAGAACTATTGTTATATAGGGATAGTTTCGCGTAATTGAATTGATGAAATAATATACATGAATTAAATGTCGTATGTTTTGTGGGGTAGAATTCTAAGGGATGAGAGTTCACCGAGCAGACCCGGCATTGAATGAAGCGATTGAGGCTTTGGATTTGCGGCTTGTGGAGGCGAAGAGGATGCTTCCGAAGGCGAATCTGGAAGACCAGATTGCGGCGGCGTGGTCGATTCTGTCACCTGTTGAAGTGGATTTCATAAAAGAAGAGCTTTCCCATTGCGTTGACAGCCGGGTGTATTACCTGAACAACTACCACGTCATTCAGCCGGAGCAAGGTATTTTGACGTGTCTTGATCCGCTTTACGATCATCAAAGTCAGGTAGATGAAGCTCTGTCAAAAAACCTTGCAGAAGAAGGTCAATCGCGCATCATTGTTCTCAAACCTAGACAGTCTGGACTCACGGAGTATTGCAATGGCGTGATGTGCTGGAGAACGTTCTTTGTCCCTCATGCGTACACAATTAGCGTTGCTCAGGCTCCAGACGTTGCTGCCCACATTCAGCGCAAAGTGAACATTGCCTACGATCATCTTCCGTGGTGGATGAAGCCGGAACGCCAGTATCACACTAAGGGCGAGTTTATGGAGTATGGCCGAAAAGACTCAGCTTTGCGGTCCTCTGACCCCGGATTAGGTGCTGTCCTTGTTACGACGCACGCGCAGAGAACGACAGGCGTGGCAATCGGACGAACGTGCCGTTCTCTTCACGCAAGCGAAGTTTCGCGGTGGCCATCGGGAGAGGTCTATACGGGTGATATTGAACCTTCGATGAACGCTCCAGACACGATTGCATTTATGGAATCCACGGCTTACGGAAATGAAGGGTTCTATTACAACATGTGGGAAGAAGCGATGGATGGGGATTCCGATTGGACTCCGGTGTTTCTTGCTGCATACAGGGCCAAGAAGTATTCTTTGCCGTTAAAGAAGTCTCAGATTCCATTCAAGCTGACGGAGGAAGAGAAAGCGTTTACGGACAGGGTTAAGCGGGAAGAAAAGTTTCAGATTAAGGATGAGTTCTGGAACTGGAGACGGAGAAGGATCAAGTCTTCCATTGCACGAACTGGATTTCCGTATGCTCACTTTGAGTCGTACCCCATCACGCCTCAAGAAGCGTTTCAGTCTTCTGGTCAAGGTGCGTTTCCGCGTCACAAGCTGGATTATCAGCAACAGAAAAACGTATGGAAGCCACTTTGGGTTGGAGAGATTGGCTATCAGGGAATGAACGCTGCTCCCAAACTGTTTCTCAACGATATGGTTGATTCCAACGGAGATTATTTGGACATTCCTCTTGAGAAGAGAGAGTTGACTAATCGTTTGTATGTTTGGGAGAAGCCAGACCCAAATGCCGCATACTATGCTGCGTTTGACGTGGGGGATGGAATTGTCGGTTCGGACTTCAGTGTGGGAGAGATATTCCGTGCTGGCCACGGGAACAATCCCGATGTTCAAGTAGCAGAGTGGGTTGGGTATGAAGCTCCAATTGCGTTTGCCAAAGTCGCGTATGCACTAGGATTCTGGTACAACAGATGCGAGATTGCGGTTGAGTATGCTCGTGAGGGCATGACAACGGCCAATGAGTTGATGAACGTTCTGGAGTACCCCAACATCTATCGTCCACGGAATGATGATCGACTTCGTGGCCAGTTTGCCAATTACATGCACTGGCAGACGACAAGCAAAACCAAACCGGGGATGCTTGTACGAATGAATGAGACATTGCTGGAAGACAGCATTGTCATCCGATCTCAGTATCTTCTGGATGAGCTTCGCCGATGTGTGAAAGAAGGAATCACGTTTTCGGGTTTGGGTGGTCACGACGACTCTGCCGTTGCCGCTTGCATCTGCCTTTACTGCCTTCGACAGACGATGCCGGAACTTCGAGTTCAGCAATCAAGCGGAGACTCGCAGAACGACACTCCTACAGTGTCTTTGCGGCGTTCTGGCGGGTCGATGGTCTATGGGATTTACGATGCGTTGTTCCGTCTTCGCGGACAGACAAGAGACTTGTCAAAAGCACAGGAGTTTATTGCGAAGAATCCGGGTTACCAGATCAAAGCAATTATGGCGTCTAAAGCCAATACTGCATGGAGTCCAATCTTCCACGGGAACGGGATTGAAAGGGAACTTCATCGCGAGCAAGGTGTTTCGTCATGGGATATTACCCCCACTCTTGTTTCGCAGTATCAGGAGGCAACGGGAAGATCGACACAACATGGGATTATGGCGCGTCCTGGAGAAGTGCCATTGCCTCGACCGCATTACGGTGCTTCAGTTTCTCCCGGAGATGAATCATTTTGGGGCGAGATGGGCGGGGTGATGGGAAGCGGAAGCGATCTTTAAGATTGACGGCGTTTGAGTTACATGAAACGATGAAAGCAAAAGGAGACTGCAATGCCCGGTGGTGATTTGCTTCCGCTGTACTGTATCGAATGTGACAAGTCTGGAATCTCTGCGAAGATGATGAAGGTGATGCACTCTCGCGGAGAGGGTATGCAGGTCAAGTGTGTTTCATGTGGTCGTCAGTACAACTATGCGACGTTTTTGAAGCTGAATCCTCGCAAGGAGAAGCTGGCGTTAGCAGAAAAGATGCCACCATCCTGCATCATTCAGCAGGTATGGGTGCATCCTGAAGTTTGGTCGATGTTGCAGAAGCGATTCCCTCAGACATTGATGACTACGCTGTGTTCTATTCTGACGGCGTTGGCTGATCCTGACACCGTGATGGTGGAAGGCGAGTATGCAAGGGAGATGAGGTCGTTAGGCGTTGAAAGGGGCCGAGATGTTCTTTCACTGGCAAAGAGGGTGAAGGAACTAACCCGCGAAGTAGAAGAGATGCGGATTCGGGAGTCTGCGTTGGCTCCGTTGCTGAAAGCTCTTGGTGGTGCGGCGTGGATTCAGCAAAGCGTTCCGTCACAAGTCTCGTCTTCGGTTATTGTGGACGGTCAAAGGAATCCAGAACTCCCACAGATTCATGGACATGAGGAATTGGTTGAAGACCCGGAATCCGGGATGATGGTTCCCATTTCGGAGTTTGGCGAGATGCCTTCTCTTCAGCGTCCATCGGCTCCGATGCCTTCATTTGCTGGCAGCGTGAATGAGCCGCGTCCTCCGTTTATGCGGCGGCTAGGTTAGGTAATATCGCCCCAAAAAGGAGAAAAAATGGAATATGACTTCGGTGTAAAGGATTTTGACCCAGAAACCGGGTGCCGACCCAATATGGTGTCTGTTGACTTAATCAAAGCAGCACTTGGCAAGGGGGAATTTGTCTCTCTTCCTCGAGAAACAGGGAAAACTACGGCGCTTTTGGAGTTTGTCCATGAGCGCGACCCCGGAAACGTGATCGTTATTGTCCGATCATGGGGAAAGAAATGCATGATGCAATCCCGATACAAGCAGATGTACCCGAAAGATCCGCAGCCTTCGTTTATTTCCATTTATGATCGGA
>JAEHJW020001951.1_pt1 | contig 82028 bp, 122 predicted proteins | sample 9271431 | NCBI WGS metagenome assembly JAEHJW02 | reverse complement strand
CTTCAAAAGTTAAGTAAATAAAATTGTTATCTATTTGAACAGATATGGTTATTGCTTTTTGCTCAGCTAACTGTTGTAATTGGAACAATTCATTTTTATAGTTTTTTCTTAATTTAGGTAATTGTAACTTAATCTTTGTGTTTTTGTTGGGTTTAAAGATTAATAAATTGTCTTCTATAATATTGAAATTAAATAGTCTATTGCCTTTATAATCAGCTGTACCTATGGAATTTAATGGTAATAATCTATTATTTTTATATTCTTCTTTGGATATTTTGTTATTAATTCTATTGATAAGATTCTGCTTACCACCAAAGATAACTTTAGAATCTTTGTTTCTTTTATATATTTCATTAGCCTTTTTAATACCTGATTGGATTAACCAAACATTTAATAGGTCAATATTATTAAGATTTTTACATAACAACCTTATTTGTTTTTCGGACTTATTTTCGGTAAGTCTATTATAAGCATATCTAACAACATTGGACTGTTGTTGCCTATATTTGGAAATAAGCAAAGAATCTTGTTCGGATATGGTATATGGTATTTTTATTGTTTTAATCATTTTAATTTATTTATAAAAATTATTCCACAAAAATAATTTCTTGTGGTATAATTAATCCATAAAGTAAGTATTTTAATTTATTTATAAAAAAAAATAATTTCCACAAAAAGAAATTTATTATGTTATAATATTTTATATTAATGCGGAGTTAGTTTTAAAGGTAAAATACAGTATTTCCAATACTGAGATGATTATAATCGAAAAAATCACTCCGCTCCAAAAATTAATTTAATAAGGAGAAAATTAAAAATGAAATTTACACCAGTTCAAACAAGTATTTTAAAGAATTTTGCTACAATAAATCCTTCACAGTTTATCTATAAGGATAAATTCTTAACATCCAATATCGAAAGTTCAGTAGTTGCTAAGTTCGATACTTCTGTTGATTTTGGAGAGTTTGATAAAATAGGAATTTACGACCTTCCACAGTTTATTAATATTCTTTCCACATTTGGAGAAGATTATGATATAGTAGTAAAAGATAATATGTTAGAAATAAAATCAGGTAATAATAAAGTAAATTATATCTTATCTAATAATATATTACAAGAAAGAGAATTAGACCTTTCAAAATTAGATTCAATATTTTCAATAGAATCTGATTTGAGTTTTGATTTAACACAGGATAAGATAGCTATAATTAATAGAATTTTATCTGTAATGTCTGACCTTAAAAAAGTTTATATAATCTATAATCATAAGTCTAATACTTTACATCTTTCTGTAGAAGTAGAAAAGGAAATATCGATGAATTCTTATGTTCAGGAGTTGAAAGATTTTAAATGTAAATCTAAAGAAGATAAGAAAATAATGATTACAAAGGACGATTTTATATTATTAATGAAGGACAAAGATTACAAAGTTTCAGTATCTTTTGGAGATAAGTATGCTAAAGTAAATTTAAAATCAGATTCATTAGCGTATGTAATGGCAGCTAAATATGCTGAAAATGAATATTAATTAAAGGAGTTAAGATAATGAACATATGGGTTGAGAAGTATAGACCTAAAGAAATTAAAGATTTAGTGATGTTACCAGAGAAGAAACAGTATTTTGAAAAAATACTTAAAGATAAATCAATGCAAAATATGTTATTCTCTGGTTCAGCAGGTTTAGGTAAAACATCTCTGGCAAAGTTATTAGGTAAATCTTTAGGAAAGGAAATATTGTATATTAATGCTTCACTTGAATCTAATATTGATACTATAAGAAACAAAGTATCTGGATTTTCTTATACAGATTGCGTATTTAATGAAAGTGGTAAATTAGTAATTTTAGACGAAGCAGAAAGGTTAGGAACTGGAGTTTCAGCGGCACAAGACGCATTAAAAGTTATATTGGAAGAAACTCCAAATACTTCCTTTATTTTTATTACTAACAATGTATCTAAAATTATTAAACCCTTACAATCAAGATTACAGTTCATCGATTTTACTCCGTCGGAACCAGAGAAAATAGAATTAATGAAATTGTATTTTGAAAGGTTAAAAGTTATACTTCAGCAAGAAAAAGTAGAATTTGAAGAATTATCTTTAAAATTTTTAATTAAAAAGTTATTTCCTGATTTTAGAAAAATTATAAATGAATGTCAAAAGTATTATGTTAAGTATGGTAAATTAACCGGAGAATTACTTAAAGAAGTAGATTATAATACGGTATTTGATACTTTGATAAGTAATATTAAATCTAAAAGTTTTGACGGTATAATAGAATCAGTTAAATCAATAGACCCGTCTTTATTTTTTACACTGATTTATGAAAAATTAGAAAATAAAATAGAAAACAAATCTAAACCTGAATGTATTATTGTTATAAATTCTTATGATTTTCAGAATTCAGGAGTGGTAAATCCTGTTGTAAATATAGTTGCTTGCTGTTGGGAACTTTCACTGAAATTAACTTTTAAAAACTAAATTTATTATGGAGAAAGAAAAAGAACTAACATTTTTTGATTTTATTAAATCAGTACAAGACCAGAAATATATTTTAGATGATAATAATCAAAAATTATATTTAAAATTTTTAGTAAATAATGTTTTAGCAGGAGAATTAAATTTATTAAGTGTGGTTAATTTTGTTTTGAATATAAATGCACCGCATTTTTCTAATAAAATGCACTATGATTTTTTATTTTATTCGGGATTGCTTAAAAAGAATAAATTTTATAAGTATAAATTTAAAAATCCAGGAGATTCAGAGGATATAGAATTAATTTCGGATATATTCCAGGAAAATCCTGATAAAGTAAAAGATTATTTACAATTCATTGAACCAGAAGAATTAAAAAAAATCAAAAAGGAGAGAAAGAATGTTAAACAAAGATGAAGCAGTGGAGGCATTAGATAAGGTTACTCAAATTGTAGTGGATGTTTTAAAGGAATATAAAGGAGTAGAAAGAGATTCAGCTACTTTATATAAAATCAAAAGAGATTTTGAAAAAACAGGTAAGTTTAACAGAGTGAAAATTCTTTCTAATTCTTTGCCTTATAAAGTAAGGTTAGTATCAGAGGAATTACTTAAAACAAAAAATTTTGTAGAATTTACATTAACAGATGTTGTAGAAGCTAAAAAACCAAAAACAAGAAAATCAAAAGTTAAAAAAGAGGGAGGAGAAAAAGATGTTTGAAACGTTTAAGAATTTTATTAGGAATGTCTGGAAATACAAAAATTTATTAGCTACCGATTATGATTATGATTATCGTTTTTTACTGAATATGATAGCAACCAAACTGTATTATATGGAAAAATTCTTTAAAGAAGAAGGAATGAACGCTTCCAAAGAGTATATAGACACCATACATTCTGTTAGGAGAAATTTGGCTAATTATATCAAAATAGAAGATGAGGGATTTGATGATATTTCAGATGAATTTAAAAAGTTGTTAGTATATAAAGATGTTGAATTAGACGACCTTAAACATTTTATAGATAAAGAAAAAGAAAGTCTATATGACGATATAGAAAAATATCTAAAATCTGTTAATTTAGATATTTTAGATATATTTTCATCAAAGGAAGCAAATAAGTTTCCGGCAGAAATTAAAGAAAAAATAGAAAAATATTCGGATTTATCTACAAAAGAATTAAACCATAGTAAAGAAATAGCTGAACAGTATTTTGAAGATTTTATTAATGGATTTAAAGAGAATTTCAAAAAATGGTGGGATTGATTCAAATGAAACCAGAAAAAATAATAAAGGAAATTAAAAAATCAATAGAATCTAATAAATCTAATTTCATATTAGATTTGAATAAAGAATTGGTAGATATTTTCAAGAATAATAAAAAAATAGAGTATGATGATGTAACTCATGAATTATTAGAAAAAGACGAAAAATTAAATATTGAAAATTATGATACCGTAGCAGATTTTTTAATAAAAGAATTTAATGGTGAAATAAAAAAAGAAGGATTTTTCGGAGTAGTGTTTTATTTACCTGTATCGTATCTTTTATATTTTGATGATTTATTTTCAGATTTATTGTTTGAATTTTGTCTTGATGAATATAGCAAAATAAATAAAATTGAAAAATTAAGTGATGAAGATGAAGATGATTTTTCTAATAAAATAATAGAACATCCTTATTTTGGTGCTATTATAGAATTAGGATATGATATATTTGCTGATTTTACAGAACAAAAAATATATCAAATTTTTAAAAGTTATAATTAGAGAGGGTTAAGGAGGAAAATTTAAAATGATAAAAGAAGGAGATTTTATAAGATTTGAATATTTATCCCAAATAGACGAAAGTAAAATTCCACATCAAAAGGAAGATATTCTAATTAAAGTCGATGAATATGAGTTTAATGATTTAGATAAATTTGTTAAAATGGGTGAATATTACGGTAAATTAATTAAATCTTTATAAAATATTTAAAAATTACAATTAAAAATGGAAAAAGATAAAGATAGGTTATTATTTGTAAATCCTTTTTATACAGATTCTATTTTTCTTTATATGGGAAAAGAAGAATTAGTTTATGGGTCTTTAAACATAATATCATTAAAAAATGTTTTTCTATATAATATTCAAGAGTTACAAATAGATGATTTTAGGTCTGATTCTATGTTATTTACATCTAATTATACAATGGTTTCAGAGGTATTTAATCCTTTAACAATTAAACAGTATTATGAAAAGTTAAAAGAAATTAAAAAGGAAATTTAAAAATGAAATTAACACAAGAAGATAGGATAAATGGTTTAAATTTAGCTATAGGTTGTCAATTAACATCTTTGGCTATATGGGGCGATTCAAAAAAAGCAATAAAAGTATTTAAATATTATTTAAAATCGGAACTTATTTCAAAAGAGTTTTATGGTATTTTAGTAGAGATATCCCAAAAAATTAACAATTTTATTTTTGAATATAAGAAAGATAAAGGACAAATAAAATGAAAAAATTCTATTTCGATTTAGATGGTGTAGTAGTTGATTTTGAATCAGAATTTTTGTCTTTCATTAATAATAAATTAAATATTCCAGTTAAGGTAGAAAATCATTCTGAATATAATTTAGACAAAAGATATAATCAAAACAACTCAGATGTTTCTTTTTGGTTTAGGAAATATCTTGAAAATTACCAGGAAGGAGATTTACTAACTGGAGTAAAATATGTTATCGACAATCTAAAATCTAAAGGTTACACCATAGGCTTTATTACATCATCTCCAGAGAGTATCTTAGGAATTCGTAGGACAGTAATGGAGCAGAGATTGGGAATTAGCAATATCATTCATTCAAAAACAAAATATGACGTTATAAACAGTCTTAAAATTGATTATTTTATAGACGATAACGACCAGATTGTAAAAGATATTAATAAAAAATGTAAAAACTGTAAAGTATTTTTTAAGGACAATGGGTATTTAATAAATAAAGATTTTAAGCATAATCCTACCATTAAAAACATAAGAGAGGTGTTAGACCATCTTGACTAAAATAATAAATATCATAGGTCAAAAAGAATCAGGCAAAACATTTTTAACAGGCGAACTTATAAAATATTATCTTAATGAAGGATATTCCGTATCTTGTGATTCTTTTGCTGGAGAATTGAAAAAAATAATAGAAAAATATTTCCATATAACAAAAACTAATTTTCCTACTGATTTAAAATTTTCCAAAGTAGAAATTGCCTATAAACTTAATTGTATTTTTGATGAATATTTTACAGGATATATAGGCAAAGAAACATTTTTAACTACAGAACTTGATGATTTTGCTTATAGATTAGAATATTTAATTAAAAAAAGAGATGTAAGAAAAATAATGCAATTTATGGGTACTGAATTTTTTAGACGATTGGATATGTATATCTGGATAAAAATTTTAGATTCTAAAATTAAACATTACAAAACAGATTTCCTTATTATTTCAGATTGTAGGTTTGTTAATGAATTTGAAATTTTAAACCATAAAAAATTCAATACTAAAAACATCTATATATTCAATAAAAATCATTCCGATAGTGATATCCATCCTTCCGAATCAGGAATTTTTGAAATTCTAAAGAAGTACCCTGATAAAATTAATTACGAATTTGATAATACCGATTTTAGATCCTTCCAAAATAACCTAAAAAAATTTCTTTATAAATAATTTAAAATTATTTTTTAGGAGTTTTTAAGGTAAATGGCTAATTCTTCCACATCACAATCGCAACAAATTTACTATAACGATATTTACTTAAATCCAAATGCTATTTCTTCTGGTAGTGATTTGTTAGTTTTAAACAATGTAGCTGCTATCCAGACTTCTATTAATAATATTTTAATGTCATATAACAAAGAAACTCCAATGATGGAAGAAAATGGAATAGACGCTAATATATTTGGGTTTTTGTTTGCTCCGCTTGATATTTCAAACGCATTAATGATAAGAGAATATGTTAAATCTGCATTAGAATTAAACGAACCCAGAATAGATAATATTTATGTAAATGTTGTTATTTCAGAACCACAATCGGGATATATTATAAATATCTATTACAATATCGTTAATAGTAATAATAATACCCAACAAACAACCGTATTTCTTAAAAATGTAAGGTAAAAAACTCTATGGAATTTAATTTAAATGTTTTAAAATATGAAGATATTTACAATAACATTGTAGATTTCATAATACAAAGCAACCCTCAATTTTCAAGTTTTGATTTTACTCCGTCTTCTAATATAGGATTGTTAGTAAACGGAATGGCATATATAACAATGTTGTTAAATTATCAAGTTAGTAATTTAGCAAATAATATATTTTTAGATACTACTAATATAAGGTCTAATGCAGTATCTATTGCTAAAACTCTTGGATATATTCCTCAAAGAAATATTTCAGCAACTATTTCAGGAACATTCAATTATTCTGGTTCTAATTTCAACCAGAATACACAAGTAATAATTCCACAAAATACAGTATTTACGTCAATTCCAAGCGGATATTCTTTTATTAATTTACAACCTATTACCCTAACATATGTTTCTCCTATACTTTTATCAGCAGAATTTATTTTAACACAGGGAACCTGGACTTCATATTCATATATTTCTAATGGACTTCCTTATCAGTCATTTACAATCCCTGATACTACTGTTGAAAATTCTAATTTAATTTTAACTTCTGTAAATAATACTACAGGAAATACAACTAATTGGACACAAGTATCTTCATTTGGAGATATACAATTTAATCAACCTATTTATTTTGTTCAGGAAAGTATAAATCAAGAGTATTGTCCTACCTTTATATTTGGAAATGGTGTAATAGGCAAAATACCTACTATAAACGATATAATAAATGTAAATTATCTTTCTTCTAATGGTAGTACTGGAAATGGCGAAACGGGAATAAATATTCCAAATAATTTAAGTTTACCTACTTCTCCAGATATAATATTTAATGTTAAAAGTTTTTCGGTTTCAATTCCAAGTAATTCTACATCAGTTGGAGGGTCAAATCCAGAAAGTTTACAATCTATACAGACAAATGCTCCATTATATTTTAATACATCAGGTAGAACAGTAACAAAAAATGATTACTTACAAATACTTCCTTCTTTGGTTTCAGGTATTTATGTTAATGTAGCAGGTTCAGAAGATATTTACGGAAATAATCCAGAGTATTTAGGAAATGTTTATATTTGTGGAGTTCCTCAATTAACTACCTATTTAAATACCGAAAATTTATATTTAACTAATGTACAAGAAAGTAATATTTTAGACAATTTAAAAAATGTATCTATTTTAGGAGTATATAAAAATATAGTTAAACCTACTTATATATTGGTAAATGTCTCTCCGTTTATTAAAACACCTTCTAATACCTCTCAAACTATAATAAATAATACTATTTCACAAGTAACAACTAATATCCAAAATTATTTCAATACTATTACACAGAGTATTGGAGAATCTTATATAAATTCTCAGGTAATTACTGCTATTAATAATACTCCAGGAGTGGTATCAAGTATAGTAGAAACAAGTTATGGGTTTTTGATAAACCAAAATTCTTTTTATACTAATAAATCTAATTTTAATTATTTGCCTACTGTGCAATTAACAGATTCTCAAGGTAATATAATTTATAATGCTTATAATGTACCTGAAACTAAAAATTTTATAAAAACAAATTCTGAAATTGTAACACAAACAAACCAGGAAAAAGGAACTGATTATACAGTTACTACTTTACCACCTGATTTATCCAGTATTTATGGAACTTTAGCAGCTCAAAATATCAATAGAATAATTTATTCTCAAGATTATTTTGTAGTCCAGATGTGTAATATATTTATTGTTAATAATGTTAGTGGAGTTATAGGTATAAATTTTGAAAGTTTAAGTTTTCAAGATATTAATAATACTAACCATACTATAAATTTAATAGATTCAGGAACAAATTCTTGGAATATATATTTGGATAGTATAGGAATAGGAACTTTAACTTATTCTAATGGTGTTTTTTCCGTAAATATATTTACCACACAGGAAACTTATCTTACATCATTAGGATTTTCAAATCCAATAGATGTTGTAGAAGTTCAAGTTTCTACTTCTCAAGTATATTATCAGATACAGACAGTTTTAAATAATTCTAATATAGCAAATATAATAATTCAAGGAAATAATATATTAGGACAATTACAAGTTACATCTACTACTAATCCTGTTACTCAAGTAGTAACAACTCAAATTACTTTAAATAACCCTTTAACTTTAACATATCAAGGACAAACTTATAATGTTAATTTAATAAATGCTACCGAAACTTCAGCAACATTAATGTTTGGTACTCAATATACGATATGTAATGTAGATTACAGTAATGGAAGTTTCTCTTTAACAAATGTTAATGGAAGTAATTTGAATTTGTTTGGTTTTCAAAATTCTATTAATTTAGATACTAATAACAATTTAAATGTTTTAGATATATATAATAATGCTTCGGTAGGTAATTTTAATTATCAAACAGGTTTGTTAAATTGGAATGATATTGTATCAGGATTTACAGGTACTACATCAATTTCAGCACCTTTATATTCAATTTTTAATGGTTATTCTCAAGAGCATCCTGTAGATGTTATAAATATAGTTCCTGATAATCAATATAATTCTTCAGGACAAATAATAGGAACATTAACAGATTTTAATGGTAATTGGAGTCAGTTTATAGTTCCTGAAATTCAACCAGTACAAATTCTATAGAAAATGATTAATTTAGAATTGTTATCTCAAAAACAAATATTTGTAACAACTTCTAATACCCAGAGTATTAATCCTGGTATTTTGAATTCTTACGGGTTAAAAGGAAACTCTTTAAATTGGTTGCCAAATTCTAACTCTCAACCAGCTTGGATTAAATTTAATTCAATTACGCAAGTAAATTTTAACTCTTTTTCTTATACTTTTACAGGATTGGTTCCTCAATATACAATATCACTTTCTAACGATAATTTAAATTGGAATGCTATATATACAGGAAACGTAGTTCCTACTAATCAAAATTGGAATATACCATTTAGATTTTTAAAATTTGAAATTCAAAATAATTTACAATCTTTTACTTTAAATAATTTCTATATTAATGTAACAGATGAAAATTCTTATGAAATTCCTTGGATTTCACAAAATAAAACAACATTAACTCCAAATAATATTCAAGATTTTAATCCTCTTTTTAATTCCATTCATAATTCATATTTAAATATGTGGGAAAGTAATTTTGAAGATAGTATTTTGGTAATGGATCCTAATTATAATTTAAATATATATTATAATATTTTAAATATAAGTATAGGCGGTATAGATACAAAGGTTATCAATGGAGATATTATAAGGTGAATAATACTACTATAACAAGGGGAAGTATTAATTCCACTTCCATAAATAATAATGCTATAGATTCATATATTTCAATAGTAATTTCCTATAATAATATAGTTACTGTAGGAATTTATGGAACTTCATTAAATATTTTAAGTGATTTAACAGATTATTATTATTGGGATTTTGGAGACCCTACTTCCGATGATAATATATATGTTATTAATAACCAATCAGATTTATTAAAAAATATATATCATCAATATTCCAATTCTGGAATATATACGATAAGGTTAGTAGAAGTAAGAAAAGATGGTTCTATAATAGAAAATACAAAGGATATTAAAATTTCATAATGGCTAATTTAATTTTAAATTGTAACGATTTTATTAATACTTACCAATATTCTTCTGGTATAGTATTTAAAGACATAAACACATCTCAAGGTTGGAATGCCTTCGCAAAAGGAATTTCGCCTTTTGTTAAAAATAATCCTGGAATAGGAGTTTGGTTTACGCCTCCATCAGTTCAATCTCCTTCTTATTCTGGACAAAATATACAATTTTCATTCGGTTTATCTTCTGACTTTCCTAATATTAATATTTCTGATTATTATCAACAGTTTGAAGTTGGTTTTTATTTTAATATAGGACCCAATGGAAATTTTGTATATCCGATAATCAATGGAAACATTTTAACTTCTGAAAATATTCCATATTCTCAAGTAATGTATGGATTAGAATTTGATTCAGAGGGAAATTTAGACCTTACATTAACTAATGTTAATACAAGTAATAAAACAGTTCTTTATTCTTTACCTGTAAATTCAGGTTCTTTACAGGTTACTTTTCCGTTATACATTTATATTTATTCCTATAATACTTATTCTTATCCTTTACTATTTAATGTTAATTATACAGGTAATACCGCTTTACAATTAACAAATATTTCTCCTGATATTTCTCAACCTATTGGATTAATGAATTCTATGTTTTTTACTTTTAATCAACCATTAAACCAATCTACTATAAACACTAATAATATACAATATTCTTTTAACGGGCAAGAATTAACAAAATATATAGTAAAATTAATAAATTCAAATACCGTAGAAATTGATTTTGGATATCCAAGAAATTTCAATTCTGTATATGAAATAAGTTTTAATAATATTTTAAGTTTTTCGGGAATGGAATATTCAGGAAATATTTCTTTTATTACTATTCCTGAAGAATCACAGACAACTGAAGAATTATTATATAATACTAATATTTGTGATGTATATTGGACTTTAAATAATATTTTTGAATTATTGGATATAGATTTTGTTTTTTCTAATGATAGTGAAAATTTTAACTTATCATTTAATCCTACTGAATATAATCCTATTGGAAATGATTTCCAAACATCCAATAATACCGATTTAAACTTTAACAACCAAAAAATAATAATAGGGTTATTACAGACTCAATTTCTTTATTACTTTTCAAATTACATAAATAATATTAATGATAATAATATTTTAAAAATACTTTTTAAAAATTCTTATTGGATAAATTATTATAAAGGAATATTAACCCAAATATTTTTTTTACTTAATTTATTAGGAATTGAAAATTCTTCATATATAAACGAAGTAATATCTAATGAAAAATTTAATTACAATATAATTACATCTATACCAGAAAGTTCATATGTGAATTGTATAGAGCAAAATGTTCACCCTTTAGGATTTGATTATAATTTTGTTAATATAAATAATTTGAGTAATACAAATTTTAATTCTAATTTAGATATTAATACCTTAGAATTTCATTTTTTATTCAATATAAATAATAATACTAATTTTCAATATACTTAATCTTATGCCATCAGCAAACATTAAAAATAAAAATTATCAATTATTCAACTTAGCAGAAGAACAGAATATCTATTTAGGGTATGCTAAGGGTAATAATGCTTGGGGAACAGAAACTTTAATAAGAATTAATCCTTTTTATTCAAGTTCTTTCTTAAATACTTATATTCCACAATCTTCAACAGATACAAGCAAGTTTTTCGATTCTAATGTATCAAAATTAGGAGTTACTTCTCAAACAGGACAAAATGTTGTATATATAGGTAAAGTTCCAACAGGAACAAGTTTAAGTCCTAATACTGTTTTTTCTATACTTCCTTCTAATGAAATAGGTAGTTTAACTTTAAATTATATTAATGGAATGTATATGAATATATTAGGATTTAATGCTTCTTATAGATTTACCGATACATCTTCATATGATTATTATATTTTAAACTATAATCAAACTCCTGTAACTGCTATTAAAATAGCGATGTTGTCAAATCCTCAATTTATAGGAAGTAGTAATACCGGTATGCAATTAGCATATTCTTTAACAAATCAAAATACTTATTCTACAATTTTGGTATCAGGATTAACACAATTAATAAATAATTCAGGAAATATAACTCTTTATAATTTACCTGCTAATTTTTCAATATCATCTACAATTCAACCAGGATATTTTTATCTATTAAATCAAAATTCTCAAATAGTTATTTCAGGATTAACTTTTGGTAGTCAGGGTATTGATTCTAATGGAAACACATATGTTAATTTTAATATCAGTAATGGTTCTATAAATTTTACATCAGAATTACCATATTTACAAACATTAGCAATTTTTTCTGAAAATAATTATTATAATACTATTAACGATAATAATCCGCCTAATCCTTCATATAATTATTTATTACAGGATTATTTGGAATTCTCAGTAATGAATCCTGAATATTTATTTCAAGTTCCTTATTCTAATATATTTTTAGCTACTCCTATAAATTCATCTCAATCTACTTTTTATACAGATTTAGGAATGTATATAGATTCTGTAAATGGAATAACATATGCTAAAACACAAAATAAATTATTAGCGTATCAAATGGGATTTGAAAATTTGTTTTTAAGTTTAAATGTAGAATACTTTTTACAAGCAACTTCAATTTATAGGCAAAGTTTTCTTGTTTATAAACCACAAAATTCACAAGGAGAAAATTGTAATTTAGCATTTTATAATTCAGATTCTTTGTTCCAACCACAGAATTATTGTTACAACTTAGGTCAATTATTTTGGATATCAAATCAAGTTCCAGTAAATAGATATTTCTTAACAAGTGAAGAATTGTATAAAATAGTTTTATGATTTTCTCAAATTATAAATAATTTAAAATATTTTAAAAAGGTAAATCAAATATGGCAAATACTATGTTATGGGCAAACAATGCAAGTTCAACATTAGCCTATTCTATTATATCTACTTCTACTACTTTACAGGTAAACACAGGTACAGGAATTTTATTTCCTCAACCTGGAGTAAATCAATATTTTATTTTGACTATAAACGATATAGTCAATAATATAATTGAAATTGTTCAAGTAAATTCAGTACAAGGAGATACCTTTTATGTAACAAGAGGGCAAGAAAACACTGTTCCTCAAAATTTCAATGCTGGTGTTCAGGTAGAAAATAGAATAACTGCTGGAACTTTGGAATATTTGACAGGATTAGTTTCGGGTTCAGAAAATTCTTTAATAGTTCCTCAAACTACCGCAAGTAATAAGTGGATAATAACTCACAATTTAAATAAATATCCTAATATTGCTATTTATGATTCGAATAGTAGCCAAATAATAACAGATTATATTTATGTAGATTTAAATAATGTTGAGATTTTCTTTTCTCAACCAGTAGCTGGATATGTTTATGTCAGTTAAAATTTTTAAGGAGAAAAATAATACATGAAAGTATATACAGTTTTAGATTTAATGCAAAATCCTTTGGAAGAATTAGTATTAGAACAATTAAATGAAGCACCTTCCAATGGAGTTCAAGGACAAATATATTATAATACTGTTACTAATAATATAGAGTATTATAACGGTAGCCAATGGGAAAGTATAAACAATTTTTCCTCTTTTATAGGAATAATGAATTCTCAGGGATTTTTAAATTTTGTCGCTAACGGTGCTTTTAAATGGTATTCAAGTGGAATACCATTAAATTGGACTACTGGTGGGAGTGTTTTATCTAATACTACAATATCACAATTTGCTATAGGTGCTAATGTTTCTGGTTATCTAAACAGATTTACTATTAATGGAAATACAGGTACAGGAACAGTATATTTACAACAAGGAATAAATGTTAAAGGAATTTCTGATTTAATATTAAGTTTAAAAACACAAACTAATAATTCTAATTTGGAAATTTTTGTAAATGTTATCGGATATTCTGGAGAAAATTTTACAGGAACTACTAATACTTGGAATTTAACTCAGAATATTCCTTTAAATGTAATAACTCCTATTACTTTGGATATTTCGGGATATTTTGGAAATTATGAAAGTTTAGAAATTCAAATAGGTGCTAATGTAATAGGAACAGGATTAAGTAATGCTACATTAGATATAGGAGAAATTTCGTTATATCATAGTTCAGGAGAATTAAATCTTCCTTATCAAGCAAGTTTATATGATGTATTTAATATTTTAACTGATAATAATTTAATTTTAAATAATTTAACTACTACAGGAGATACTACCTTAGGTAATGCTACTGGAGATACTGTTAAAACATTTAATAATACTTTAGATAATGGTTCAGGAGCTGCTACCCTTGAATCTTTAAATGTAACAGGAAATACTACTCTTGATACATTAACTACTACCGGTAATACTCAATTAGGTAATTCTTCGGGTAATAGTGTAAAAACATATAATAACACGTTGGATGATGGAAGTGGAAATTTAGGTATTATTGGTTCATTTTTATCTACTGGTAATTTAAAACTTAATCGTATTGCTATTTTTACTGCTAATGGAAATTGGACTGTTCCTGAGGGAGTAACTACTATATTTGTAACTGGAGTTGCTGGAGGAGGGGGAGGAGGTGGAGGTACTACTACTGTAAGTGGTGGAAATGGTGGTGGAGCAGGTTACCCAGTTATTAAAGATCCAATTACTGTAACTCCTAATCATACTTTATCAATAACTATAGGTAGTGGTGGAGCTAATGGAGGAACTACTAATACTGCTGGAACTGCTGGTGGAAATACTGTATTAACAGATACAACTACTTCTACCCAATTACTTTTACTTAATGGCGGTGGTGGTGGTAATGCTGGTGGTAATGGATCTTCAACGGTAAATGCTTCTAATAATTTTGGGAATTTAGGATATCCTTATGGAGGGAATGGAGTTATATTAAATGGAACAAGTGTAGGAGGAACTGGTGGAAGTTCTCTTTTTGGTGGTGGTGGTGGTTCTGCGTATGTTTTTGGTAGTGGTAGTTACCAAAATGGTTTTGGATATGGTGCTGGTGGTGGTGGTGGTTGTGGTGGTAATGCTGGTGGTAATGGAACACCAGGTATTATAATAATAGAATGGTAAATTATAGGAGTAAAAATTATGGCTCAATATGCTTTATATGAAAACGAAACAGGTTTAGTTAGACAATTTATAGATACTAATAGATGGAATTATAATTCTGAAGTATTATCTTCACCAAATTTGTTATCAATTAATCTAATAGATACCGAATTTGATTTATATTCTACACAAACTTGGTATGTGATAAATGGTGAATTAACACAAACTTTACCATTAACAACTACTAATAATACTCTTGTTTCAAATAAAATATCCAGTTTAAACTCACAATGCCAAACTAATATTTTTAATGGATTTACTTATCCAGAACCTATAAATGGTAATACTTATATTTTTACTCTCTCAATGACAGACCAGACTAATGGGTTAGCTGCATTTAGTTCTGCTCAGGGAGTAATTCAAAATGCTAAATCTTGGACTGCTTCTACAAATATGATTGCTTTTAGTTCAGTTATAGAAGTAAATGGATTATATTATGTAGCTTATACATCTGGAACTACAGGTTCAACAGAACCTACATTTACTTCAGAATTTTCTACTCCAGTAACAGATGGAACAGTTACTTGGTATCAATATGGTATATTATTAGGAACTACAGTAGGTAATGTATTTTTTACTGCTCCTCAGGTTATTTCTTTGTTTGTTTATTCTGTATCATATATAAATGGTCAGAGGTCTGCTTATACTAAAGCAAAAAATCTTTTAAATCAAATAGCTAATGCTACTTCAGAAACAGTTTCTACTGCTTATTCTTTAAATTCTTATATTTTAGATGATTTAAACAATCTTTACCAATGTACCACCGCAGGGACTTCAGGTTCTACATTACCAACATATAATACTACAGTAGGGAAAACTACAACAGATGGAACTGTAGTTTGGACTTGTTTAGGAAGTTTTACAAGTTATGTAAATAATATAAGTCTTTAAAATTCCACAATTTGAAAATTTAATGATAAAATGGATATTAATAAAAAATACTTTTGCTCAGCAGAACAAAGACCTAAAAATTGTTTTATTTGTGTAAATCTTTGTTGTTGTTTTTGTGAATTTATAGAATCTTGTGAAAAATTAAATAACAAAACAAAACCGTGTTCTGAAGGAGATAATGAAGAATGTCCGTTTTTAATTTAAATTTTTTACCGTCTTGGAAAGAGTTAGAATATGTAAATAAATTACCCTATTCTTTAACAAAACATTCTAATGGATATAATTTAAAATGTCCTATTTGCGGAGATTCTAAAATAAAAGAATCAAAGAAAAGAGGCTGGATTTTAACAGATAAATCTCCTTTTGTTTATTATTGCTTCAACTGCGGAACATCTATATCTTTTAAAAATTTCCTTAAACAAACTAATATATACCTTTATGAAGAATACCAAAAAGATTTAAAAGCAGTTTTATTCCAACCTAAAATTACCAAATTACCAAAAGAAACTAAACAAAGTATAAAAGAAACCAATATTTCTTTAAAATTCTCCAAATTATCTCCAAAAATATTTTCAAGTGTAACAGAATCAGAAATACATTTGGAATATTTAAAATCAAGAAAAATACCTGATTCTGTTATATCAAGATTAGTATATCCAAAAAATCCAATATCTAACTTTTTAAATAGTAATTTTGTTATATTTCCATTTTATTATAAAAATACTGATTTTGTGTATGGATTTCAAGGTAGGTCTATTTTTAATAAAAAATTCTTTATATATGTAAAAGAAGGATTTTCTAAAATATACAACCAATTTAATGTAGATTATTCAAAAGATGTTTATGTATTTGAGTCTATAATAGATAGTTTATATGTTCCAAATTCTATCGCTATGTTAGGTGCAGAATTATCGGAAGATTTTTTAAAAACACATAACAAAGAAAATTTAATATTTGTTTTTGATAATGATTCTACAGGCAAGATTAAAACAAAAAAATATCTCCAAAAAGGGTTTAAGTGTTTTATATATCCTAATAATATTAAGGAAAAAGATTTTAATGAAATTGTTATCAGAAATGAAAATGTAAATATTATAAATAATATTAAAGACTATATATCAAATGGAAAAATAGGTCTGACAAAAACAATTCTTATGCAAAGGAGGAGTCCAGAAAAGCAATGTTACTATTAATTTTATTTGGATTAACAATTATTTATTCTTCTATTTCCTTATACCTTTATTATAGAGATATTACTATTTTCAAATATCTTAAAGGTTTAACCAGGAAAGAAAAAAATATCTTGAAATTCTTAATAAATAATATCTTAAAAGAACAATGTAGAGATATTGAATTTTTAAAGAATAAATTTGGATTAACAGATGAAGAATTTGGTAAATTTATAGACAAACTTAAAAAGTTTGAATTGGTTTCGGAAGATTTTGAAATGAATTCATATAAAAACATCTGTATATCCACAAGGAAGTTAATATCTCTTTATGTCTAATTTAGTTTCAAGATTAGGAGATTTAACGATAGGAGTAGATACTTGTTGCCAAAATTCTCCAACTTTACCAGGCACAATAATAACAGCATCTCCAAATGTTTCCTGTAAAGGTGTTAATGTAGCAAGAACAGGAGATTTAGTATTAAGTTCCTGTGGAAATATAGGAGTATTAGTTACAGGTTGTTTTGGAATGAGTAATAACCAAAAAACAGTAAGAATAGGAGATACATTTGTAGGTTGCTATAATGGAAATATAATTTCAGGTTGCCCTAATGTATCTTGTGGACAGTGAATTAAATATATGTTAAATAATTATCAAACTTTTATATCGGAAGCAACTACTTATTGGCAAAATTCTTCTATTTATTCTCTGTTTTCTTCACAAATAAATACCGATTTAAATGATTTATCCACTGCTTATTCCAATTATAATTCAGGAGTTATTGGTTTAAATTCTAATTTTAATGCTATAATACCTTCTCTACAGTCCTATGTACTGACAAAATATAATATTTACATTTTAGATAATCCAAATCTTAATATTCCTGAATTAGTAAATATTGATTTATCTCAATTATTTAATTATTTTTCTCAATCATTTCCGTCTTATACAGATTTTTTTTCAGAAATAAATTCAACTTCTTTAGATGATACAGTAATTCAAAATTTAATAACTTCCGTTAATGGTTATTTAACTTCTGATACTAATGCTATTGCTGGAGTAAAAACAACCATTAATTCTAATTTACCTTCATATGTTCAGAATTTAGGCTCTTTGAAGTCAGGTTCTTTAAGTATTAACTTTAAAAATTTCCTATTAAACTATATGAATGGAACTTTAGTATTTTCAACATTTAATTGGACAATACCAGGTGTTTATAGTTAATTATGTCAACTTTCAATTCTTTAATATTATCAGAATATAATAATTTACTTAACGAGTTTAATGTTTTATTAACTTTTCTGCCTATAAAAGTTTCTAAAATAACAACTATAATAAATTCAGAAACATCAAGTTGGAATACTATTATTTCCAATATTAGTAATACATTACAAAATACACAACCTTTAGGAAATTTATCAACATATGTACAAAATGAAATAACAAATATACAATCTGAGGGTGGTTCGGATCCTTCGTTATCTCAATTAATTAACCAATATAATTATCCAGGAACAATAAATGTTGCTCCGAACGCATATCTTAATGTGAATAATGTATTAAATTTATTAGATTTAATTATTCCACAAACAGAATCAAATATAAATAATTTAGTAACAGATAGCAATTTATTACAAGTGTTAGAATTATTAAGGCAATATAATAGATACTGTGAAGGAATAGATATTTTTAATAATTTTTACAAGTTCCAAACTTATGAAACTACTTTAATAAATTCTGGAAATGTAGTTACTCCACAGAGTTCTAATATACAAAATAGTTTAGCGATAAATGGATTATCTATAGATTTTAATGTTTTATGTGAAGGTAATGCAAATGTGAATAGTAATATATTACAAGAATGTTTTTTAAATTATTTAAATGTAATTGAATTAGATTGGAACCAGTTTGAATCGTTCAAAAATCAATACTATCCAATCTTTTCGTAAAATTAAGAAAAAGGAGATTTTAAAATGCAAAAACAAAAGAAATTCGTAGTAGTAGCACCAAACAGAAGTACCGTTAATGTAGCAGTATCAGGATATCAAACGGTTGAATATAGACACGGGTCTATTGTTTATGATGAAAAATTACATAAACTATTTCCGCATATTTTTATTGCTGTTCCTGATAATGCTGTCATAGAAGAAGTTCCAGTACCTAAAAATATGACACAGTCAGGATTAGTTTTAGAATTAGAAAATGAGGAGAATCAACCGCCTATACCATTTTTAGATTCTGATGAAGTGCCTTCAGAAGAAGACCAGGAAGCCATTGAGTTTGGTAAAGAAATTCAAAATTCTGATAAGAAACCTAAAAAACCAATTTACAAAAAGAAGAAATAGTTTCATTTTTAGTTTCAATTCTCTCCTTCAAAAATCCGGTTTAGGAAAATTTCCTGACCGGATTTTTGCCTTATAAATAATTTAAAACAATTTTTTATAGGGTCATCCAAATAATGCCATCTTTAAAACTGGAAGATTTTAAAAAGAATATTGCAGATTTTAATAGACCTAATAGGTTTATTGTCCAATTTATAGTACCATTTTTAAATAATTCTAATGATAGTATATCTTATACAGTATCAGGAACTAAAATTCCTAATTATAAGATAAATCCTATACCTGTAAAATTTATGTCCCAAACTGTTAATTACAGAGGTACTGCAACATTTCAACCAGTTGATATAACTTTTTATGATGATATTAATAATACTGCTAAGTCTTTGGTAATTAACTGGATGAATTATATTAAATCATTTAATTCTCCTTATGCCGCTAATAAAACTAATAATTATTTAAATGCTCAAGTAATTTTAACAAGATATGACATAATGAATAATGTTAATGCTACATATACATTTAATAATGCTATATTACTTGAAATGCAAGAAGTTGATTTATCAATGGATAAAAAATCGGAAATATCTCAATTTACAGTTCAGTTAGGATATTCTTATTATAATATTAGTTTAAATAATAACAATATTCAAGGAGTTTCAAATAGTATGGGTATACCTGGATTATCCAGCGGAGGTGTTTTAAATTCCATAGAATCTTTTGCTGGTTCTACTTTATCAGGAGTACTTGGAAATGTATTATCAGGTGTTCAAAGTGGTATTTCAGGTGATTTACAATCTATTGTAGCGGATGTAGCAACAGGACAAGGATTTTCAATATCGGGTATGGTTAGTGGTCTAAAGGGTAATTTGACAAATTCATTACAATCCGATGTTCAGGGTGCTATTTCCTCTGGATTAAGTGGTTTGGGAGGATTATTGTAGTGAATATTAAAGATATAGTTGAAAATATTGTAGAATTAGATAAAACAAATTTATTTTCAGTAATTTGTGATAAATTAAATAATTTTCCTTTTTATGTACAAGATGTTAATATACCTTCTAAAACAGGAAAAATAACAGAATTAATGTTTGCTGGAATTAAAATTCCAATTCCTGGACCTTATGAATATGGAGAATTAACTATTACAATGCGAGAAGATATATATATGAGCATAAGAACATTTATCGAAAAATGGATAAATGAAATTTATGTTCAAGAATCAAACCAATTAGTAGATAATATTCCGTTTGATTCTTCTTTAACCGTAACATCTTTAAACGATACATTACAACCTATAATGTCCTGGCAGTTTATAAATGCAATACCAAAAGATGTGGGAGAATATGCGTATTCATATAACGAGGAAGCAGGGTTTACAAATATAAAATTAACATTTTCTTATTCTTATTATGTTATAAAGGGTATCAATAACAATCTTTCGGTAGGTTCTACAAATGTCAATAGTTTTGTTCCTTCTTCTTTACCTATTTTACCTTCTAATTTATCAAGTTTACCTACTTATGGATCAAGTCCTGTTGCGAGTAGTAGTTCAAATTCCTTAAGTAGTAATCTTTCATATTCACAATATCAATCTCAATCATCTTCACAGGCAAATTCCGGTAATTTGTTACTAAATGGTTACAATGGAACTACAGGAGAATACTAATGGCATCAAATTTTTTAGCAGCTTCTAATTTTATAGTAAATTCATTTATAAATTCTGGTCTTTTAAGAGCTGACCATTATAAAGTAGAAGTACCCATTTTTGGAGTTTCTTATAATGCGATAAAAGTATCAATAGGAGAAGTTAAATTTGAATCAGAAAGAACAAATATAAATACTGTACCTATATACCATATCAAAAACAGAGCAAGGGATCCTTTAACTATTACTTTTTTAGATACTGCTGATTATGCAGTAAGAGCTTCTTTTTATAGTTTAATGTCCCAGAATGGATTTGAAGAATCTAAACAAACAAGAGGATATTACGATGATTTTAAAATGGGTAATATTTCAGTAATACCTTTACATCCTGACGGTTCTGAAAGTGCAATGAAAGATGTTTTCGAAGATGTTTTTGTAGAGAGTATAGGCGGATTGGAATTTGAATATGGAAACCCTGATTTACTTTATACGGATATAACTTTCAACTACAAGTATCACCATATCACTAAAAACTAAAAATTAAAAATTTAAAAAAGGAGATTTAAAATTATGTTGCCTAAAATTGAAAATGAATTATCTACACATTTAATAACTTTACCTTCTGGTAAGAATGTAAATGTTCGTAAATGGAAAGTAAAAGACAAAAAAGAATTTTTATTTAAATTAGATAAAAATGCTTCTAAAGAGTTATTAAGGGATGTTTTAATCCAGATAATCAAATCGTGTATTCTGGATCCAAATGTTGACGAAAAATTTAATTCTCTTTCAAAAGTAGATGTTGTATATTTATTTACTGAATTGAGAAAATTATCTGAAGGAGATACTATTGATTTTTCATTTACCTGTGGATCTTGTCAAACTTTAAATGAAGATGTTACTATAAATTTATCAGATTGTTTAAAAATTACTAATTTTAAAGACACTACTATTTCTTTAAATAATGGAATGATTTTTACTATAAAAGAAATTCCATATTTAAAACAAATACAAATAGAAAATACTAATAAAGATAATCAAATAGAAAATACTTTAGATTTAATGGCTAATTCTATTAAATCTTTTGTATATGAAAATATACCTTATGAAAATTTTACAATAGAAGAAATAAAAGAATTGATTCAGAATTTGGATATTCCTGATTTTGAAAAATTATTAACCGATATTACTGAAAATATAGGTTCGGTATTTTTAGTGGCAAAAGCTGTATGTAAAAATTGCCAGAAAGAAAATGCTATACCTTTAGGAGAATTAGAAGATTTTTTTCAATAACAACTCTGAATAGAATGAATATCGTAGAGCTTTATCAAACCTTAAGGTTTCTTAAACTCTACGGTGGTTATTCAGAGTTGGATTTAATGGAAATGTACCCGTTTGAAATGGAAATATATTATTTTATGGTATCTGCCGAACTTAAAAAGAAAGAAGAATTGATGGCAAAATACGAGGAATAACAATGAGCCTTGAAACTATTTTAGATAAATTGAAAAACAATAAATCAGAAGACCAAAATCAGCAAATTATCGATAAATTATCTGATATTAGCGATAAATTATCCGATAAACCTAAATTTAGAGAAAGTGTAAAAGAATCGATAAAAGAAAAGGCTAATGATTGGTTTAATGAAGGTGTAGGAATTAAAGGAGAAAGACACGAAGGCAAAATTAAAGCTCATCATATCGCTACATTTGGATTAGTAAAAGGATTAACTGCTCTTTCAAGTGTATTTGAAGAAATTCCTATTCTTGATAAGGGTATAGATTTAATTAAAGATATACAGAATAAACATAATGAAAAATTAACAGGAGTATTATCACACAGTAGTAAAAAAGGAAAAAGTAATATATTTTCACAAGCAAAAAAATCAGAAATATCACAATCAAGATTAGACCAAGGACAAAATCCAATAATTGCTGAATTAAAACAAGTTAATAATAAACTTGACCAATTATTACATTTAAACGGTGCTAAATCTCAAGGAGAAGATATTTTAACTCCTGAAGAAAAAAAGAAAGGATTAGTAGAAGGCAAAATTAAAAAGAAAAAGAAAGGAATTTTAGGTAAAATAGTAAAATTTATAGGTGGTTTTGTAGAAGATATAGGTGCAGTAGCTATGGGTGCTGTTACAGGTTTATTAGTACCTGCTATAGAAATTATAGTAACTGCTATTGGTAGTTTTTTATTAGGCGGATTAATTAATAAAATACCTAAATTATTTGGTGGTCATAAAATATCTACTTATTTAGCAAATTTTTTATATGGAACTGTTCAAGATGTTAAAAAAGGTGCAGTTGCTACATTTAATTTCTTTAAAAATTTAGGTAGTAATATAAAAAAAGGAGTAAATGTTTTAGGTAATGTGATTAAAAAAGTAGGGATAGCATATTATAATATGTTTAAAGGTTTGGTTAATATAGGATTTAATATAATAGGTGATGTATTTGGTAAAAAAGTAGAAAATAATTTAAAAAAGAGTATTTATGGATTTTTTACTAATTTCAAAAGTAATTTAAAAAAAGGAATAGAAATATTAGGATCCAATATAAAAAAAGGTGCTAAAGATACCTATAATTTCTTTACTCATTTTGGTAGTAATATAAAAAAAGGAGTAAATGTTTTAGGTAATGTATTTAAAGATATTAAAAATGTTTTTTCAGATGTAATTAAAAATTTAATAAATGGTATATTAAATATATTAAAAAAAATACCAGGTGCTAATGCAGTTGTAAACACTATCAAAAAGGCTTATGGTTTTGTAAAAAAAGAAGTAACAGGCGGAGGTAGTAAAAGTTCTAATAGTAATAGTTATTTAAATGCTTATTCGCCTACTACATCTATAGGAACTGCATTACCTCCAGTTTCTTTTGTTCCTGACGCATTTAATAGAACAAAAGCAAGTTCTTCTAATATTAAACTTGCTCAAGAAATGCAAGAATCTGGTGGTAGTCAATTTGCTAAATCTGGTGTAGGTGCAAGAGGTATATTCCAATTTATGCCCTCAACTTGGAAATGGTTATGGACAGACGGGTCATTATGGAAAAAATATGGAACAAAAAAACAATATGAATATTTTGTTTCACAAGGAGGCAAAATACCAAACATTTATGATGAAAAGGCACAAACAATGGCTAATGATGTATATATGAAGTCTTTAAAAGGTCAATTTGGTGGTTCTACAAGGTGGTCATTAGCTGCTTATAATGCTGGTTCAGGAAATATGGGTAAATTATATAAAAAATATCATGGTAATTTTAATGCGGCATATTCAAGTATGCCAGGACAAACCAGAGATTATGTAGCAAGAATAGAAGGAATGGCAAATTCTTATCAAAATAAATTAGGAATACATGGATATTCAGCAGCTACCAATAAAAATTTAATAAATTCTGGTCTTTTAAATAATAAAAAGAGTATAGTAAATAAAAAGAATTTAGATAATATATCTTTAACCGGATATGGTCTTTCTAAAACTTCTCCAGTTGTTAATAATGTTAATTATAACAATGTTGTGAATTCAAATACATCTGGAAATAATATACCAAGTACTTTAACATTAGTATCATCGCAATATAAATATAATTCGGTTAAATATTCAGGAGTGTACCCAGAATAATGGCTATCTACCAGTACCCAATTAAATATTCAGGACCGATGTTACAATTTGTAACATATAAATTTACCTTTGAAAATCCTAAAATAGGATCCAGTAAAGGTTATAAGAAAAAAAGTCCTTTAAATAATATAGTAAAATTATATGCTCCTAAAGATATATCTTTCGGATTTGAAAATACTTATGAAGAAGCAGTTCTTCCTACACTACAAGGAATAGATACAGGATTAGCAAAATTAGGAAGTAAAGCATTTGGAGGTGCAACTAAAGCAATAAAAGCAGCTATGGGTAAAACATTTGCTCCTAATGATGTTTTAATTTATGATAAAACTTCCAATATAGAAATGAAATTATCTTTTGAAATGGTTCCTAACAATAAAAAAGAGGCACAAAATATAGCGGATATTGTAGATTTTTTTAAAACTGCTGGTATTCCTGATTATAAAAACAAAGGTGGAATAATGTCTGCTTTTAATGTTATAGTTACTTTTCCAGATATTTTTTCAATTCATTTAATTAATACAGGTTCCGCTGATACTTCTTCAGTCATATCTCAAGATTATATGGCATTAACTTCCTATAATGTATCGTATGGATCCGACGATGATGAAGCGTATTATACTTTTTCGGATGGACAACCAGTAAAAACTACTTTAGAATTAGATTTTAGATGTGTTTTACCGTATCTATTAGAATCAGCAAATCAAAAATCATTTAAGAGCTCTCTTAATTCAACTCCAAAACAGGGTTAAAATATGGCAAATTCTTCATCTTCAGTAACTATAATTCAACCGTCTGAATATTCTTATTTTGACCAATATAACCAATCTGTTACTATCGATTTAAGTAGCGCATTACAAAATTATTCCAATCAAAATAATTATAATTATCAATTATCGAATTATCAACCAGTAACATTACCTTTAGTAAATATTTTTACTCAGGTTGAATTTTTAACTAATTTTCTTTCCAATAATATTACTTATTTCCAAGATTATATAGTATCAGACGGAGAAAAAATAGAAATGGTATCATATAATCTTTATGGCACTAAAGATTATTGGTGGATTATCGCTATGATAAATAATATACAAGGAATTAACGATTGGGTAATGGATAATGATACTTTACAATCTTTATCAGTAAAACTTGCAAATTATCAAAATATCTATCCAGCAAGTACCTATTACCAAATATTAAGTCAACAAAATGAATTAAAAAGGAACATTACGGTATTACAAAAACAATATATTTCAGAGTTCATTTCTCAATTTTTAGAATCTATACAAAATAATGTCTAATTACCAAGTATTTTATAAAGTTGAGTATCTTACTTTAGAAATTGTTACAGGTTCAGGTAACATTCTAAAATTAACAAACTCAGAAATAGGGCAGATAGAATTATATGAATCTTTAGAAATTCCTGGAATTACTGGTTCAATTTCGGTAATTGATTTTAGAGGAATTTTGGAATTGTATAATGTTTCTGCTGGAGATACTTTTAAATTCTCCTGGAAAACTCCTAAATCACAAACAATATCATCATCATATACCATTACTAAAGTAATTTTAAACGATTTTCCGCCTGATGATTTTGTTAATAATCATGTAAGGTTTGAATTTTGTTCTACCTGGTATCTGAATGGAATTACTAAAACATATTCAAATCTTTGGAAAAATCAATCTTTGGACAAAATATGTTCAAATTTAATTTCTTATTGTGGTGGTAATATAGGCACAGTAGAAACATCTAATATTACATTGGAACATTTTGGAAGTCCATATTGGAGTCCAGTTAAAACTCTTTATTATCTTATTGGATTTTACGGTAAGGGTATTGTAATGTTTCCTGATATATCTACTGATAATGTAAATTTTGTATCATTAGATACTATTTTTTCAAGTGGTTATGGAACTTACCAACCTAAGTTTGTTATGTACCCTGAAAATCAAAATTACGAAGCATTAGTTTATAATATGACAGTAGAACAAATTACTAATATAGAAGATTATGCTGGAAACGGTTTAGGCGGATTAAATTTTACAGGGTTTAATTTTGACCAAAAGAATTTTCAAACTCCAAATCCTTTTTATGCTACTCCGCAACAAGTTCCATTTTCTAATATTGCAACAGTAGGAACATTATCTAAACAATTTCAGGGTGGAGATTATGTAAATAATCAACAGTTATCTATATTTCCACAAACAAAAAATCCAGTTTCTCAATCTTTTTTAAACAATATAATTTCCAATATCCAAAATTCTTATTATTTGAAATTGTTAGCGGATGCTGTGAAATTAAATATACTTACCAACGGAAGTTCTGATAGAAAAATAGGTCAAGTATGTAATATAGAAGTTCCTTCACTTAAAAATAACAAATCCGAAGGAGATAAAAATTTATCTGGTCAATATGTAATTAGTTCTATAAAAAGAGTGTTCAGGTTATCAACAGTTAAAGAATTAATTTCTTGTATAAATACCGGTACATTCAAATCCAATAATCCGAATTTACCAAAACTTAAAAATGTTTAAACTTGAAGATTCTGAAGGCGGAGTTAATTTAACAGGAATTTTTATAGGAAAGGTTGTTCAAAACCAGGATCCGAAGGGTTTAATGCGAGTAGAGGTTACAATTCCTGGACTTACAGATTCTAATGTAAGTATATGGTGTGATTATTGTAGTCCAGTTAAGTCTTCCTCTGGTCCAATTCCAAGTGTAGGTGATTATTTGTATGTTATGTTTAGAAACCCTTCCGACCCTATGTCCGCTATTTATTTAGGGTATGTTCAAGCGATGTAATAAGTTCCTGACATTTAGATTCTGAATTATACTTTTTCTTGAGAAATTCCTTTAAGGATTTAATTATCTTTTCTTCAGAATTTAAACCATAGTTTTGCATTAAAACTCCAAAAAAATCATAGTTTTTGTATTTGATAGCAAAATCTTTCCTACTTAAATTTTTATCATCGGAATTTAAAATATCCTTTATTTCTATCAGAGTTTTATTAAAATAATCGGTAAGTAAAATAACATTTTTTTTTATAAAATCCGATTTTTCAGGCGCTTTAGTTCCTAATTCTCCTAATAAATCGTCTATCTTTTCATCTAAAGTATTTTGTAAAATAAAAAGATACGAAGAAGAATCTTCAGTAAATAACCTATGTCTTACAAGATACCAGGGAGTTTTAATTTTAACTAAAGTTCCATTTTCAAATTCTACTACAAATCCTTCTTCTTCGGTGGTATTTTCACAAGTGTTTATAATTTCATCTAAAGAATTAAATTTAATTTCCTCTACTTTAGGAGCATAATCAAAATTAGATAAAGGTATATATTCTCCAGTTTCTTCGTTTCTTACTTTTAAAAGAATTAATTCTGTTTTAGGATAGAAACATACAATTTGATTTAAAGGCGATACTAATTCAAATAAAGGCGCTAACCTATTATCTAAACAATAGTTGATGAAATGTTTAAAGTTATTATCAGAATAAAATTTTTCCATGGCTAAAGATATAATAGTTTCATGGAAAAAATCCATTTTGGTTTTTGCTAAAACTTTATTATTTATTTTAACAAATCTTACTAAAGAACCATCCATTTTTTTGGTAACGGATTTTATAGGGATATTTTTCAATCTGTCGTATGAAATTTCTTCAGATTCATTAAGATTGAAAAATTTAGGTAAGGATAAAAATCTTTTACCATCTATAAAAGTAAGTCCCCTTAATTCACAAGAATTAGGAATTTTTTTAAAGTCCATGTATGAAGCAAGTCTGTAATTAAAAATATCTACTTTACATCCATCTATTTCTATGGATTTTTGGTAGAAATGGTCATCTTTCTGTATTATATCTATACAATCTGTAAGTGTTAATTCAAAGTTTTTCATAATGTTTTGCCTCTAAATAGTACAGGTGAAAAATATGTATCTTGTAATTCATCGTTAGAGTTGTTTTGAAAGTCTTCATAGTTAAAACCATAGGCATAATCCTTATCTGTATTATCCACACCATAGTAATTTAGTGTTTTTTGACCGATGACAAATCTTATACTTTTAAGGAAGTTAATATTGTCTTTGTTTTGTTTAAAAATATCTAATACCTCTTCATATGTCAGATTGTTTAATTCCATTTTAGTTTCTCCTTTCGTTTTAAAAAAAAATTTAATCCAATGAAGAATATGTCAATTCAACAATAAAATATTCTTCATTTTTACTTGGATAAATTTTTACTTCGTGCATATATTGAGGAAAACGATATTCCTCATTTAATTGTTTTTCTAAAATTTGAGCTTCTTCTAATGTTTTTGTGTAATAATGTTTTGATATTAACATTTTAATCTCCTTTTCTTTAATTAGTTTATATATTAATTATTACTATATAAAAATTTACTTTGTCGAGTATTATTTTTATAAAAAAATGGCTGGGCTAAAAGGATTCGAACCTTTATTACAAGAATCAAAATCTTGTGTCCTGCCATTTAGACGATAGCCCAATTAAGATTTTAAATATCTTCCACTATTAACGGTATATATTTTTTAAATTCATCTTTTACCATATTAGCAACTTCTCTCATTTGAGGATGTGCTTTCTCAGCTGTTCTCAATTTTAAAAAATGTCTCCATTCTCTTAAATTTGTAGTCATTGCTAATTCTGTTTTTAAAGAATTTGGTAAAACACTTCTTGCTTCTTCTGGTTTAGCACCAGATTCCAATAATTCAAAATATGTATCTTCAATATCTTTCATACTGTTATACCATATTCTATATTCTTTTGAATTTTCATCCCAAAAAAAGCAAGGTTTGATAAATGTCAATTCATTACCAAATTTGTCTTTAGAATAGTTACAATATCGGGTTGATTCTTGAGAATAAGAAGCAATTCTATGCCTTACTATTTCATGAGAAACTCCCCTATCACAAGTGAATATTACTGTTACGGATATATGTTCTATTACAGATTCATGACCACTTTTTAAAATATTCTCTACAAATTTAGTAGAGGAGTTTTCGGTAATAAGGTCTTCTGATTTGTAACATATTCTCCCTATGCTTTCAATTCTTTGGTATATATTATTATCTATTGATGGAAATATCACTTCTACTGAAGGCTTAATTATCTTCATTTTTATCTTCCTTATTATTTTCAGATGTAGTCATCTCAAATGTTTCATTTTGATAAACATCATAGCATATCAATTTAATAGGTTCTCCCTCTTTTATGATTATTGTATAAATGTATTCTTCTCCTGAATTTCTGGTATCTGTTTTTTCGATGTAGAAATTGCCTATATCTTTTTTGAAATAAGCAACAAGACTAGCACAGAAATCTCCTATACCATTAAAGGTTTCGTGAAATTTATCTCCAGAAGTAAATCCATTAACTACTTTTTTGTTTTGGATGTATTTTAATAATTCTTTACCCAGACCTTTAGGATAACCATCATACTGCCTGTAGAATGTAGCAAAATCTTTATCGTTTTCGTTTTCTTTTACAGCTATTATCGCTCTTGTTCCCATGATTTAATCTCCTTTAATTATTATTTTCAATTTTTCATATTTTATATCTTTTGTATTTTCTCTTATTTTTACTTTGTCGTTTATTATTTTCAATTTTTCATATTTTATATCTTTTGTATTTTCTCTTATTTTGAATTTATATATTTCAGATGTAATTATCATAATAAAATAATGTATATGGGTTTATATTATACCTTTTGTTATTTAATATTTAATAAATGTGTAGGTGATGGAATATTTTTAATTAAATTTGATATTTCTATTTTATCTGAAGATGATAATTTATTTTTATTTGATTTTATAATATCGTTGATATTTTCCATATCGTTTGTTATTCTTTTATTCAAATCTCTTATAAGAACTTTTAATTGTATTAAAATCATTATATCAAATTTTTCCATTTTAATTTCTCCTTATTTAATTGGTTTATTTATTTTATGGTTACATTATACCATAAAGATTTTACTTTGTCAAGACTTATTTTTAAAAATTATCCGTATATTCTTCGTATAATTCATCGTACAATTTTGGTAAATTTCTAATTATTTCGGAAGCATTGTATAATTTACCATCTACATTTATTTCACCGTAGTATGAATCTAAATATACTTCAAAGTTATCAATCAAAAATTCATCTTTATTCATTTTTAAATCTCCTTAATTAATTAGTTTATTTTTTCTTATATTTTATTTCACTTTTTATCTCTATTAGTTTGTCATATATCTTGTCCATAGTAGATGTCACGATATCCAAAGTACCTACTGGTAATGATAATATCATTAATATCAAGGTTAGTATTATTAGTTTTAATAAATCTAAAAATTTGTGTTTATTCATTTTAATTTCTCCTTAATTATTTACTTTAGGTTACATTATACCATATAAAAATTACATTGTCAAAATTTATTTCATGAAATTAATTTATTAGCTAATTCTATTTGTTCTTTTAAATCGGATTGAATATCTTTTAACATATTTAAATATTCTGTTTTTTTACGTTTGTTGTAAGTAACATCTAACATATTTAATAAATTATTAGTTTCTTTATTTTCTAATGTTAAATCCATTTTGATAAAATCTTTAATTTCATAATAATTAAATGGAAGAGTATTAATATCTTTATATATAAAGTTGTTGTTTTCTAATTTATCTAAATAATCACCTAATTTCATTTTGTTGCCTCCTTTAATTAATTAATTAGTTTATTTACTTTACGGTTACATTATATCATTAAAATTTTACTTTGTCAAGCATTATTTTTTTAATTTTTTAGCTGATACAAAATCACCTGTATTTTTAAAACTTACTAATAATTTTTCATCGTTTTCTATATCATATATCTCATATTTTAAGATAGGATGATTATAATCGGTATCTATCTGTGTAATTAGATAATGGCTGGAATAATGGTCTCTCAAGTAATTATCTATCTTTTTACGAGTTTCATAATAATTGATGTCATAATTGATTTTCATTTTTAATCTCCTTTTTGATTATGGTTATATTATATCATAGTAAATTATATTTGTCAAGCATTATTTATTAAAAACCAAATTTGTAAAACCAGGATATATATCACATCCTTTATAATCCAAATATTCAAATAAATTTTTTACAGTTACAAAAGGTTTAGAAAATTTATTTATGGATATGTCCAAAATCAAATAATATCTGATTCCCCTATAATCCATTTCTGATATTACATCGCCAACTTTTACATCTTCTTTGTCTATACTTTCTAAGTTGCCTAATTTTGTGAATCTTAAAAAACCATAATTTCTGGTTAATTTATTCGTTCTTAAAGTTTCCATTTTAATTTCTCCTTAATTAGTTTATTTACTTTATAATTTGATTGTACCATAATAAATTTACTTTGTCAAGCATTATTTATTGAAAATTAAATTTACAAAATTTGGATATGCCTCACATATCCTAAACTCAAAATAAAGAAAAATATCTTTTAAAAGTATATCTAAAATCAAATAGTATTTAACTCTATTATGATTAATTTCTGAAATTACATCTCCAATTCTTACATCTTCTATTTTAACAAATTCTAAATCACCTAATTCCTTAAATCTTAAAAATTGATAATTTTTATTTAATACCCCAATCTTTATATTTTGCATAATTTAATCTCCTTATTTTAATTAGTTTACTTTATGATTTAATTATATCATTAAAGTTTTACCTTATCAAGTATTTTTTTTATAAATAATTTAAAATGGATATCAACAAATTATCAGAAAAATTAGAAATTGCTAAGGAAGAATTAAAAACTCTTGAAGTCATTGAAGTTCCTCAAGAAGAACAAAAAGAGTTATTAACTGAAGATGTTTTGATAGACACTAATCTTTTGTCTAAAAAACAAATGATTCAAGACGACTTTATGGAAGTTAGAAGTAGTCTTAAGAATTTGGTCAAAAGAGGCGAGGATATTATTAATCAAATTCAATTTGTCGATGTAGCAGATTTAAAATCTTCTCAAATTCAGGCAGTAGCTTCATTACAATCAGCAATAGGTTCTAATTTAAAATTACTTTTAGACCTCCATAAACAATTAATAGATACAAATAATTCTTTAGAATCTAAAAAAGATAAAAAAGAAGATACTAATGTTAAGATACAACAAAATAATTTATTTGTAGGAACATCCAGGGATTTATTATTAGAAATGATTAAATCTACTCAAAATAATAATGATTAATTCTAATATACCAGAAGAAGAATTTCAATTCCGAAACGACCCAAGATTAAGAGCAGCTAATACAGTCTATAAGTACACTCCTGAAGAATTATCTGAAATAATTAAATGCTACAAAGACCCTTTACATGAATATTTTATAGAAAAATATGTAAAATTAATTACTCTTGATAAAGGTTTATCTAATATAAATTTAAGATTTTATCAGAAAAAGGCATTAGAATTATTTTCACAAAATAGATTTGTAATTTTGATGTTTTCAAGGCAGACAGGTAAAACTACAATAGCGGCAATAGAGGCATTAACAGCTGCAATGTTTAAACCATACCAAGAAATAGTTATCCTTGCTAATAAAGATAAAACAGCAAAAGGTATTTTAAACAGAATTAAAAATATCATTATGAATTTACCAATTTTTATACAGCAAGGTATAGTTAATTGGAATGCCCATTTAATAGAATTTGAGAACGGATCCAAAATATCCTGTTCTGCTACTTCTCCGTCTGCAATAAGGTCTGCCTCCTGTAATTTAGTTATTATGGACGAAGTTGCTATGATACCCTCAAATCTTTGGAAAGAATTTTATACATCGGTATATCCTACTATTACTTCTGGAGAAACTACCAGAATTATATTAATATCAACTCCTAAAGGTCAAAATCATTTCTATAAACTATGGACAGATGCAAAATCAAATAGGAATAATTATGTACCCTATGAAATTATTTGGAAAGATACTGGTTTATTTGATGATGCCTGGTCTATCAAAACAAAAATGGATATAGGAGAAAGAGAATTTTATCAAGAATATGAATGCTCTTTTGTAGGTTCTACTAATACACTAATAGAAACCAAGAAACTTGAAAATTTAGTATATAAAGATTCAATAGAAGTTCCGGAAGATTTTAAAAATAAAATATTCAATAAATCCCATTTAAACTATTTAAAATTGTATGAATTACCAAAACCCAAACATATTTATTCTATAGGTGTAGATACTTCCAAATTGTCTGAAGATATATCCGGTGATGCCATGTGTATTCAAGTTCTGGATATTACCGATATAAAATTTAAACAAGTAGCTACATATTACATTCCTGATAATGTTTCTATTACATATATGGATTTTCCTGAGATAATATTTCAGTTAGCAAGTTTCTATAACTTAGGAATAGTTTTTGTTGAGAATAATGAAATAGGACAACAAATAGCGGATATTATATGGATGGATTATGAATATGGAAATTTATTTTTTGAAAAACAAAATTTATCTGGATTCAGGACAACTAAAAGAACAAAAAGGATAGGAGTTTCCAATTTAAAACTGTTTATAGAAAATGAAAAATTAGAATTGAATGATTTTACTACTATTTCACAATTAACTACTTTTGTTAAAGTTAAAAATTCATATAGAGCAGATGTAGGAAAACAAGATGATTCTGTTTCGGCATTGTTAGCAGCTTTATTTATTTTACAAATACAAGATTATAAATCGGATAGAAACAGAATAGAAATGTTACAAGCAATAAAATCAGGAATTTCTACTTTTGATGAAGATTTAGAATTAGGAAGTTCGTTTTTTATAGACCCTAATGAAAATACAATGGATATTAATAATATACTTTCTGATTCTGTAAAATATACTCCTCTTGAATATTCTAACGATAGAGTGGAAATTACAGAACAGGAAAAATTAAAAAGTTTAAAGGAGTTTTTCTGAAATTATTATTAAAATTTTTATAAATAAATTAAAACATTTAATAATTTTTAATGGAGGATATATTTAAAAATGGCTCAAACACAATTATTATCTCCTGGAGTTCAGATTAATCAATATAATTTGACCCAAACCGTCCCTCAAATTCCATCATCTAACTGTGGAATGATAATCAGAGCGAACACGGGTTATGCTAATACGATTATACCTTTAACTCAGGAAACAGATTTAGTAAATAATTTTGGATATCCTGATAATTCCAATTACAAAGATTGGTTTAATGCTTGGAATTTTTTACAGTATTCAAGTTCTTTATATGCAATAAGACCTATGGCAACTACTGCTACAAATGCAGGTGTTGTAATTACAGGTGGGTCTATTGTAGGAACAAGTCCTGAACCTTCTACTATCGAAGGACTTTCTCTTGCTAATATGTATAATACCACACTTGCAGAAGGAGTAATTTCCTCTACTGCTATTAATGGTGGTATATCATTTTTTAACAAATTTGTAACATCTAATCAGAATTTAGCGGTTGCAGTTTGTTCTTCTCCTTCGGGATGGAATTTACCAGTATCTTCTGATACTACTTTAGTATTTGACCCTACAATACAGAATACCCAAACTTTAAGTATTTTACCATTTTCAAGTTTCTTTAAAAAACCACCAGTATGGTCGCAGGGACAGTATGCTATTATAGTTTTTCAACAGAATCCTACTTATAACAATTTGTATTCTAAAGTAGAAACATGGATTGTAAGCAATAGTCCTACTGCAATGGACACTTCTGGCAATAATATGTTTGTAAATAATATATTTTTATACCAGTCTCAATATCTTTATGCAATTTTAGGTTCAAATAATCCTAATCCTGTTGAAACTCAAGGTAATGATTTAATAAAAATAAACATAAATCAAGATACAGATGTTTATCCTTCAGCAGGAAGTTTAGCAACAGGAAATTTAACTTATACTGGAATATATTTACAATCAGATATAGAAAATGCGGAAGCAATATTCCAGGACAAGAAAGACGAATATCCTATGGATATTTTTGTTGCTCATGAATTAGATATAAATGGATTTCCAAATATATCGGTAGAAACTCTTTCAAGTTTTTCAGTTGTTCCTGTATATAATTCTGAAGATTTAGTAGGACAGTCAGGAAGTCAGATAGCACAATGGATAGCAAACAATTACGGAACTCAGTCTGATAATTTGAATATGATTTTCAATTCGTTTTCAACTTATGCGGGTGTTTTTGGAAATATGAAATATCAGTATGATAAATTTAATAATGTTAATAGGTGGGTTTCTGTAGGCGGAGATATTGCTGGTTTGATGGCATCTACGGACGCTACTTATGGAGTTTGGTATGCAGCTGCCGGATATAATAGAGGGTCTATACTGAATGTTATTAAATTACTATATTCTCCTAATTTAGCATTAAGGAATTTATTATATCAAAATGGTATTAATAGTATTATAAATGTTCCAGGAGAAGGTGCAGCTATCGTTTGGGGTCAGGCAACAGCAACAGCAACGGCATCAGCACTTGATAGAATACCTGTTCAAAGAATGTTTATATTAATAGAACAATCTATATCTAAATTGTTAATGGGATTTGTAGAGGAATTTAATAATTCATTTACAAGACACAGAATAATTAATGCGATAACACCTTTTTTACAAAATATTAAATCTTTACAGGGATTGTATGACTTTAAATTAGTTTGTGATTCTTCTAATAATCCACCTGCTATAGAGGATATGAATGAATTAATAGTTGATATTTACTTAAAACCAACAATGTTAGCAGAATTTATACATCTTAACGTTTATGCGGTTCCTACTGGAGTAACCTGGAGCCAGGTAGGCGCTTAAGAATAAAAATATAAATATTTTAAAAGAGGAGAATAATAATATGTCCATTGCATTAAGCGATTTTAAAAATAATTTAACCGATATTTTAAGACCTAATAGATTTTTATTAATAATTAACAACCCTCCAGGAGTTGCTTCCAATACAACTCAGTTGAGTTATTTTGTTAAAGCAGCAAGTATTCCTGGTAGAACCCAGAAAGCAATACCTATTCCGTGGCAAGGTATAGAAACAAAAATTGCAGGAGATTTTGAGTATGAGGATTGGAAAGTTACTTTCTGGAATGATTACAATTATCAGGCAAGAAGTTTTATTGAAAATTGGTTAAATTTAATAGCAAATCCAGTAACTAATGTTAGAACGGCACAGGCTGCATATCAGGTTAATATGATAGCACAGCAGTTGGGACGTTCAGGAGAAGTAATTTCTGAATATACTTTAATAGGTCAACCGAATGATGTAGCAGCTATCGATTTAGACCAAGAAAAACTTTCAGATAAGGAAGAATTTGAATGTACATTTTCGATTGATTATTGGACTATGCAACAGGGTTAAGACTTTAATTTTAATAGTGAATTTCACAAGACCTCTGGGAGAGTAAAATCTTTCTCAGAGGTATTTTTTTTTTTATATAAATAAAAAAAGAGGAGGATTTTAAACTATGATAGATTATTCTAATGTTAAATTAGGCAAATTAGCTGCTAAGAAAGACCCAAGAAGTTTAAAGTTATCAAATTATAAAGTTTCAAGTTTACCAATACCTACTGGTTATTCCAATCTTTTAAAAAGAACTGATATTACTCCAATGTTAAATAATCAAATTGGAGATTGTACCGTTGTAGGAATTGCTAATTTCATTGCTAATATAACTTCCATGAATGGAAACCAAATTATAATTCCAGATGAGGAAATTCTAAAATTTTATGAAGTGGTTTCTGGTTACAATCCTAATATACCTAATACAGATAGAGGTGCTGTTTTAGTAAATGTATTAAATCATTGGAGAACAAATCCGTTTTACAATCAATTTTTAAGCGCATTTATAGAAATTAATCCTAAAAATATCCGAGAATACAAAGAATCGATTTACTATTTTGGAGGGTGTTATTTAGGATTTGAATTACCGCTTTCTTGCCAAAATATGGGAACACAATGGAAATATCCTGGAAATTTAGAAGGAATTAATACTCCTGGTTCGTGGGGTGGTCATTGTGTTGAATTGTCTGCTTATGATTCAAATACAAATTCTTTTACGACTATATCATGGGGAGAAATTGTAACAATAGATATGGAATTTTTGTTAAATTACTGCGATGAAGGGTTTGCCCTTTTAACTCCAGACTTGTTTAATAATGGAAAATCCATAAATGGATTTAATATTAATCAATTACAAAACGATTTGAATTTGCTAAATGATTAAACTTATTCCTATATTGATTTTCTTATTTTTATTTTTACCAAAACCATTATTTGCAAGTGGTAATAATGTTTTGGTAATATCTAAATATTCTCCTTATAACTATTCAGAGGAAATAATATCAGGAATAAAAAGTCAATTAATAAAAAATCCAAAATATCATTTATACTCTTATTATCTTTATAATAATTTATATTCAGTATTTGGTTTAAAATATTATTTTAAGTATTTTAAATTTAAATATGTAATTATAAATAAAACATTACTTAATAAAATATTAATTTTTGACCCTTTACTTTTTAAAAATCAAAATTTAATATTATATCAAAATAAAGATTACAATAAATTTATTAGACAAATTTTCGATAAAGATATATCTTTAAATAAAAATAATGAAATAGAAAAAATAATTGTAATACTAAACATTAAAAATTATAGTAAATATTCTTTTTTACAAAAAGATTTTTTAAGAATTAAAGGATTTTATATTAATATTAAATTTTATGATTCTGATGATATTTCATTAGTATTAGAGTATATAAATAATAACAAAAACAAACATAATATTTTCATAATAACTAATAATATATTTAAAGAACAAAAAACATATGTACCAGATTCAATTTTAATGAATTATTTCAAAAGAAATAACAATATTATTGATTTAAATAAAAATTTTTACTTTTTAATAGGAAAAATAATCGGTGCTAAAATCATTGCTAACAAAAATTAAAGAATATTCACATTTATTTTATAAATATTCTTTTTATCAATTACTATTAATTTTGGTAGTAATAATAATCGGATTTTATATTTTATATTTCGAAAATAAAAATCAAAATTCAAACATAGAACATTTAAAATATAATAATGTTTCCAAAGTCTGTATTAATAGTTTTTGTAAAGAAAATATAAGAAGTAATGAAGTTATTATTGATGTTTTAAAAAACCCAATAAATAACCATAAAATAATAAGAATTTTAATTTTGCCTAAAAAATAGGAGATTTATATGGATTTTCTATATACCAATTTTAATTTTGTACCGGAAAATATAGTTACATTTATAGGATTATTCACTTTAGTTTTGGTAATGTTTGTAATTCCAGGACTCATAAGAATAATTATAAAACTAATTTATAATTTAGAAAAAAAGATGGATATGATTTTAAATGAAATTTTGAACAGAGAAAATATTAAAACAAGAAAATCAGACCATAAAAGAAAAGATGAGGATGAATAATGCCTATTTCGAATAAAAATGCTAATTTATTTAAACCTACTAATTTTAAGGTTCTTTTAAAAAAAGAATTGGAAGTAGTAGAGTTACAAGCAACAGAGTTTTCTATTCCTTCAGTTACTTTATCAGATTTAGAAGTACCTTATGTGGCGCAGGTACAAAAAAGACCTGGTGATAATTTAGAATATGAAAATCTTAAATTAAAATTTTTATTAGATGAAGAACTTGAAACTTTAGTTAATTTATATAGTACTTTAATTTTAACTAAAAATCCCCAAACAGGAGTTATTTCAAGCCCTGCTAATACCTATTTTACTACTTCATTATTTTTAACATCCAATAAAAACAATTCAAGGGTGGTAATAGATTTTTATGATTGCTGGGTAAAATCTATAGGAAGTATTGATTTACAATCTACATCTCCTAATGATGACCCTATCGAAGTAGATTTAGAAATTTCTTATGTTTACTATCTGTACAATCTATTACCAATCGTACCTAATAATCCAATTCCTTCTACTTCCTAAGATGAAAGAATACCGACAGATACAAGATGTATATAAGTTTTTAAAGAACCCTCAAAAGTTCAAAGGAAGACGTCCTATAACAATGAGGTCGTCATGGGAAATTGAATTTGTATTAAAATTTTTGGATATAAATCCATCTGTTCTGGAATGGAAGTCAGAAGATATAATTATTTATTATACATATGATATAGATAAAAAAATACATAGGTACTTTCCAGACTTCTGGGTAAAGATTATAAATAAAGATAAAGAGATAAAAGAAATGTTGATTGAAATTAAACCACAAAAAGATTTACAAATCGCTAAAAACAAAAAGAATTTTGAAACATATATTAAGAACCAAAATAAGTTTGAATCTGCTAAAAAATATGCAGAAATTAACAATATGGAATTTGTAATTCTAACTGAAAAGGAATTATTCTAATGCCTGTTATAATTAAAAATACAGATAAAGTCCAATATACCAACGATTTACATATAAACGGTATATATTTTATGCACTATAAGGCTAAAGGTGCAGAGGAAAGAACTTTAAGGGTATATGATAAAGCACCTATTTTTATAGCTTTAGATTTAGCGGTGGATAGAATATTAGCAGTCAATTTACATTGGATACCTATATCTAAAAGACAAAAATTTTTAAACACTGTTCTTGATATGTCTAAAATACCAACCAAAAGAGGATTTATATATAAAATAAATTTAATGTATAGTATGTTAAAATCAGATTCTACTTTGTGGAATGCTTGTAGATATGCTATAAGACAATATCTATATACACATATAACATCTATTCAAAAAATTCCACCAGAGATGTATGAAACCGTATTAAAAATTCCAAGGATGCGTTCAAGATTTGCTTATAGAGCAAGAGATTATAAACATTAAAAAACAAAAGGAGAAACCTAACAATGCAGGGAAATTTTGCCGGTAAACATATTTTAATCGATTTAGTTTCAAATAATACTAAAAAATTATCGGATGTTAATTTTATTTATCATTATTTAACCGATTTAACCGAAAAACTTGAAATGACATTGTTAGGTGCACCTCAAATTTTTGAGTTTCCGTTCACAAACGAATCGATAGTATTAGCAAGGAAACTTAAAAATTCTGGAATAGAATCTCCCATATTAGATGATTTTAATAAAGAAGTAGAAAGGAAAAAGAAATTCGAGGGAGGAGTAAGTGGTATTTGTGTATGGGCAGAATCACATTCTTCTTTGCATACATGGACAGAAAATAATTATATTTCTTTTGATGTTTATTCCTGTAAAGATTTTGATGAGGATTTTACCATTAATTACATTAAAGAAGAATTTGAAGCAAAGTCTGGAAATATATTGGTAGTAAAAAGATATGTAGATATTCCGCATGAAGTCAAAATAATTCAATTATAAATAAATTAAAACAATTTAAAATGGAGTTAATAATCAATTATGGCAGAAGAAAAAGAACAACCTAAAGAAACATTACTTGAAAAATTAGCAGGTAGAATTTTTAACAAAAAAGATAAAACAAAAACAATAGTTAGAATTCCTTCCAGGGATTTACAAGACCAGTTAAAACACGGTCTTGATTATACTTCCTATTTAAACTATGAACCGTTTAATTCTTATTATTCCTCAGCATTATCATCTAAAAATTGGGATGCTCTTGCAAACAATCTTAATAAATTCATTCAGGAAACCAGGAGATTAGCAGATAATCCTTTCGTCGAATCTGCTATTACTGAAATAGTAAACGAGGCGATAATCCAAAATGATTATGAACCTTGTATGAATTTAAATATAGATGAATTAGAAGCATCCGATAAAATCAAAGAAAAAATAATGAATGAATGGCAGTATATTTTAAATTTAATAAATTGGGAAGACGAAGCAAGAGATTTATTTAAACAGTTCTATATAGACGGTCAATTAAACTTAAATATAATTTTCGATAACGAAAAAAAAGAAAACGGTATAGCAGCAGTAATGATATTAAGCCCATATAATTTCTTTTCTTATACTAATCCAGAAACCAAAGAAACTTATTATTTTTATTCCGTTGATGTTAAACCAAATTTTACGGTAGAATCAGGGTTTAAGGATGCTAAAGAAGTATATCAAGAAGAAGAAATTGCAAGAGCAGTGTCAGGAATTTGGTCTCAAGATAGGGCAGTTCCTATTTCTTATCTTACAAGGTGCCAGAAAGTAGCAAACCAATTATCATTATTAGAAGATTCAATGATAATTTTCAGAATTACAAGAGCACCTGAAAAAAGAGTTTTTTATATTTACACCGGTAGACTTCCAAAAACTAAAGCAGAAGAATATGTTAAAAGTTTAATATCAAAATATCGCCAGAAAAAAATATATAATCAAGATACTGGTTTAATCCAAAACCAACCTACTACTTTAAGTATTTTAGATGATTATTGGTTTCCTGTTGGTGAAAATGAAAAAGGTACTAAAGTAGAGAATTTACCAGGTCAAAGTCCAGATATGGGACAACTTTTCGATGTTCAATATTTCAAAAAGAAACTATTACAAAGTTTAAAAGTTCCGGTAAACAGATTAGATGACGAGGCAAGATTAGTACTTGGAAATACTGTTGATATAGAAAAAGAAGAAATAAAATTTATAAAGTTTGTAGAAGGTCTCCAAAGGAATTTCTCTAAAATATTTTTACATCTATTAAAAGTACAATTAATAGCAAAGAAAATATTTAATTTAGAAGAATGGGAAAAATATAAACATCTAATAAAAATTAATTTTGCTAAAAATAACTTATTCGAAGAAACTAAACATCTCCAAACACTTAACCAGAGAATAGAAGCTGCTCAGGGAGTAGTAAACTTATTGGATGCTGGATTGATTTCTAAAGATTGGTTATATAAAGAAATTTTAAGATTAGACGATGACCAAATTAAAGAAATGCAAAAACAAATACAGAAAGATAGACAGAATACGGAAAATCTTGAACCTGTTTATAATGCTCAGCAGGCAAATATCGGTCCTGAAATAGGAACTAAAATGGATAAAGGACAACAAGAAGAAGGAGATTCAGAATCCGAAGAAGATGTTTCAGGTGATACGGTAGGGGATGAATAGCAAATTAATTAGTTTTTATAAATAAATTAAAATACTTTTTTAATAATAGGAGATTTAAATTATGCAGGATATTACCAAAGTTAAAAATATGATTGATGGTGCTCTTAAGAATGATTATGAATTTTTTGAAACTGAATTTTCGGATTTGGTAGATAAAAAACTAATGGATGTATTATCCAAACAGTTTGAAAGAATTAAACAACAGATATTTAATTATGACGACCTTAAAAAGTTTGCTCAAGATTATGAAATTAACAATCCTAATAAAGATAAGTTTGTTCCAGAATTAGATCCTAAAGACAGAAATAAAGATTTCTAAGATTAATAGGAGAATACATATTTTGCAAAAAATACTATTATCGGAAAACAATAACTATTTATTAGAAAGTGGTAAAACTGAAGACCAAAAATATTATATAAAGGGAATTTTTGCTCAGGCAGATGTTTTAAATCGCAACCAGAGAATTTATCCTTTACCTGTTCTTCAGGAAGCAATGGATGATTATACTAATAAACTTGTTAAAACAAGAAGAGCGCTTGGAGAACTTGAACACCCTGAATCTTCCTCTATTAATCCTGAAAGAGCTTGTATGCTTGTAACTTCTATTAAACAAGAATATTCTAATTTTTTAGGAGAGGCAACTATACTTGATACGCCTCCAGGAAAAATAGTTAAAGCTCTTTTAGATGAAAATGTTAAATTAGGAGTTTCTACAAGAGCGCTTGGTGCTATGTCAGGAAATACAGTACAACCAGGACTTGAGATTTTAGCAGTAGATTTAGTAACTGATCCGTCTGCGCCCGAAGCCTTTGTGGATGCTATAGTAGAATCCAAAAAAGATTGGGTAATACAAAATGGTATCATAACAGAAAAAAAGATAGACCAATATAAAAATATACAATCTAAAAAATCAGTTAAAGAAGCTATAAATATTATTTTTACTGATTTTCTAAATTCACTATAAAATAACATTTTTTATAAATAAATTAAAACATTATTAAAAAGAGGAGAATTCAAAATTATGCTGGACAAAATTTTCGAGTCTATAAATTCTGAAGTATTGACTGAGGAAGTTAAACTTCAAATTTCTACACTTTTCGAGGCAAAATTAAATGAAGCAATAGACAAAAAAGAAAAAGAACTTCAGAAGGAAAAAGATGAAGAAGTAGATAAAATTAAAAAAGATTCTGAGGAAGATATTAAAGAGAACTTGAAAGAGTTTAAATCTAAACTTGTAGAACAGTTAGATTCTTATATTAATTATTTCGTTTCTGATTTTATCAAAGAAAATCAGGAGAAAATAGTATCAAGAATAGAATTACAGGAAGCAGAAAATATTATTGAGAATTTCAAGGGTATGATTGCTAACTTTGGGTATAATTTAGGGTATGTTATGGAAGGTGCTAAACCTGATAATGCCGCTAAGAAATTAAAAGTAGAAAAATATGTTTCTAAATATAACGACCTTTTAAAGGAACATACTAAACTTACTTCCAAATTAAAAGATTTTGCTAAAAAAGAAGTTATTCAAGAGGAAGTAGAAAAATTAGGAGTTTCTGATATATCCAAAGATAAAATAGTTTCTTTAATGGAAAATATGAATTTTAAAACAATAGATGAAATTTCTAAAAAGGCTAAAGTTTTAAAAGATTTTGTAAAGAATGAAAAAACGGGAATTAAAAGAGATGGTAGGGACGGTAAAATGTCGGTCTTAAAAGAATCAAATGAAATTGACGAAAATGACATTATGTCCAAATACAAAAATTTACTTTAATTTTAAATTATAAGAGAGGTTAAAAATGTCATCTGAAGTCGATATTTATCAAGACCCTAAAAAGAAAAAGAGATTACTTGAAAAATGGTCTCCTATTCTTGCGGGCGGAAAAAGAACGGAACCAATAAAGGATATTTCCTTAGCTGCGTCTATGGCAATGGTTCTTGAAAACACTGAAATTGAGAGAAAAAGAAATGGTAGGTCAATGTTAACCGAAGAAAATGCTTCTGCGGATATCGGTATCTTTACGCCTATATTAATTCCTGCTTTGAGAAGGATTTATCCTCAGTTGTTAGCTCATAAAGTTGTAGGTGTTCAGCCAATGTCGGCGCCTACCGGTTATGCGTTTGCTCAGAGATTTGGATATGCAGGTTCGGATTCTGCTCCTGTACAGACTTTATCGTCTATTGACAGGTCTGGTAATGCTAATCAGTCAAATCCAAATTCACTTTACGGAACTTCGTTTATGCCTGCTCAGTTTGGTTCTGTTGCGGTTATGTTTCCTATAGGTACTACTGTTGCGGTAGGTGCTACTATAAACGTAGCTGGCGGAGGTGCTACTCTGGGAACGGTAGTTTATGCTGAACAGAATAGGGTTTTAGTTTCTTTAGCAACTGTGGGCGGAACTATTCCTATAGGTGTTAATGCAGTTTCTATAAATGCTCCTACGGCTTCCACGAGTGTTGTAAATTATGATGTTGTCTATACAATACAGAACGAAGCTGGATATAACTTGATTTTCCAGAACTATGCGGGACCTTATACTACAGCGGTTGGTGAAACTCAGGGAACTAATATGTCCCAGATGAAAATGACGATTGAAAGAGCATCTGTTGAGGCAGTTACAAGAGTTTTGAAAACAGAGTACACGATAGAAATGGTTCAGGATTTACAAGCAATGCACGGATTAGATGCTGAAAATGAAATAATTAATATGTTACAGTATGAAATAGTTGCTGAATTAGACAGGGAACTTTTAACACTTATGATAAGTAATGCGACGGTAGCGACTCCATGGTCGTACAACCTTGACAGTGAAGGAACTCCTGGCGCTGATGGAAGATGGTTGGAAGAAAAAATCAGAACTTTGTATGCTAAAATCCAGAGAGAACAGAATTTGGTAGCGATTACGACCAGAAAGGGTTATGCAAACTGGATGATATGTTCATTAAACGTTGCTACTGCATTACAAAATCTAAATAATTTCTTTTACAGCAATGTGGCTAACGATATTCAGCAGTTTAATGGTATTACCTATGTAGGTACATTAGATAATAGGCTGCAAGTGTTTGTAGATACGTTTGCGGGTCTTAATACACAGTTAAACGGACAGGATTATATACTGTTAGGGTACAAAGGTGGAAATGAGTTAGATACGGGAGTTGTTTACTGTCCATACTTACCACTTATGTTAATGCAGGCAGTAAACTATAATTCCTTCCAACCGATTGTAGGCGTAAAATCCAGATATGGTATTACTGCTAATCTTTATGGAGTTTGGAACTATATGAGAGTATTTACTGTTGACCTTACCGGTTCGTCCTTCGGTGGTTCTTACTACAGTGGTTCTGCTTTGGGTGCTTAATCGACCTAAAGATTCAAACCCAATCAATACTAAAAGGGATAGTCTAAAAAACTATCCCTTTTTTTTATTCTTTTTCCACAAAATAACCAAATAATGATATAATATAAATAAGGAGTGAATATGGAAAATATACTTATTATATTAAAAGATTTGAAGTCGAAGTATTATAATCATTATTTAAAATATATATCCACTGATTTAGAAAAAGAAATAATCCATAATACTAATTTTTTACCAAAAAATACTATATTAAGGGTAAGAATATTTTATGTAGAGAATAATATAAAATCTAACAAAATATGTAAAACTTGTGGTAAAGAATTTATATTAGATAAGTATAGATTAACCGATTTTTGTAGTATTAAATGTGCTTCCGCTAATCCAGATAGACAATTAAAAATTAAACAGACTAATATTAAAAAATATGGAGTGGAAAATGTTTTCCAATTCAATGAAATTAAAGAAAAAATTAAACAGACTAACTTAGAAAAATTTGGAGTAGAGAATCCTAACCAATGCGATGAAATTAAAAATAAAATCAAGCAAACAAATCTCAAGAAATATGGCAAGGAAAGTTTTTTCCAAACACAAGAATATAAAGATAAATTTAAACAAACATCTTTAGAAAGATATGGAGTAGAGAATCCTAACCAATGCGATGAAATTAAAAATAAAGTCAAACAAACAAATCTTAAAAAATATGGCAAAGAAAGTTTTTTTCAAACACAAGAATTTGATAACAAATCCAAAGAAACTAATCTTAAAAGATATGGAACAGATATTTACATAAATAGTGATGATTTCAAAGAAAAAAGAAAAGAAAGTAATTTAGAACATTTTGGAGTAGAGAATCCATTTCAATCTGATGAAATTAGGCAAAAAATAAAAGAGACAAATATTAAGAAATATGGAGTAGAAAGTTATACACAAACAGAGGAATATAAAGAAAAAACAAAACAAACTTGTATTGAAAAATATGGAGTAGAAAGTTACGCTCAAACACAAGAATATAAAGAAAAATTTAAAAAAACTAATTTAGAAAGGTACGGTGTAGAAAATCCTGCCCAAAATGAAGAAATTAAAGAAAAAACAAAACAAACTTGTATTGAGAAATTTGGAGTACCTTCTTATTCTCAAACTCAAGAATTCAAAGATAATTTTAAAGATATTAAGTTAAATTCCAGAATAGAATTACTTAAGGATAGTGATATAGAAGTTATTGAATATAAAGATAATTTATTTAACTATAAATGCAAAAAATGCGGAAATATATGGCAAGGCAGTTATAGTCATTTTTATCCTGTATGTAGAAAATGTCATCCATGGACACATTCAAAATTCGAAACTGAAATAGCAGATTATATTAAATCTTTAGGCATTACTAATATAATAACTAACGATAGAAATACTATTAAACCATTTGAATTGGATATATTATTACCTGATTTTAACTTAGCTATAGAATGTAATGGTGTATATTGGCACTCCGAAGATATAATAGGTAAAGACTATCATCAAAAGAAAACTAATCTATGTAAAGAAAAAGGTATTCAACTAATCCATATATGGGAAGACTGGTGGAACAATAAGCAAGATATTGTTAAATCAATTATTTCTAATAAACTAAAAATGAATGGTGTAAAAATATACGGTAGAAATTGTAATATTAAAGAATTAGAAAACAAAGAAAGTAAACAATTTTTAGAAGAAAATCATATACAAGGAACAATTAATTCTTCCATAAATTTAGGATTATATTATAACAATGAATTAGTCTCCCTTATGACTTTTGGAAAGTCCAGGTATAATAAGGAATATGATTGGGAACTTTTAAGGTTCTGTAATAAAAGATACACTAATGTTATAGGTGGAGCAAGCAAGTTATTTAAGCATTTTGAAAAGAATTATAAAGGGAATATCATTTCATACGCATTAATGGATATATCAGATGGTAAAATGTATAATTATTTAGAATTTACTTTGAAAGGTTTTACTCAACCTAACTATTTTTATGTTAAAGATTTAGAAAGAGAATCCAGGATAAAATACCAGAAACATAAATTAAAGGGTATTTTGGAGAAATATGATGAAACTTTAAGCGAAAAGGATAATATGTTCCTTAACGGTTATTCTGTTGTTTATGATTCAGGAAGTTTAATTTTTTGTAAAGGAGATTCAAAATGACTAAAGAAGAATTGATTGAAAAATTAAAAAAAAATTAAAAATGAAACTATTGAATATCCAAGGTATGATAAAGAAGATACCCATATGAATTTAGATAATCTTTTATTAGAATACATAGGAGATGAACAAGTTGAGAAATTATTCCATTCTATAGATAAATGGTATGCTTAATTTAACTAATTTATAAATATAATTATGAAAAACATTATAAAAGATTTAAAAGAAAGATATGCTTCACATTATTTAAAATATATTCCTAAAGATTTGGAAAAGGAGATAATCCAGAATACTAATTTTTTGCCTGAAAATATTCCTTTAAGACAAAGGATATTCTACATAATGAATGATTTAACTGCTAACCCTAAATGTAAAACTTGTGGTAAGGAAATTATTCTTACTAATGAATTGAGGGAATTTTGTAGTAGTAAATGTTCTAATGCTAACCCAGATAAAAAATCAAAATCTATAGACACAAATATTAAGAAATATGGAGTGGAAAATCCAGCTCAATCTAATGAAATTAAAAAGAAAATTAAAGAAACAAATCTCAAGAAATATGGAGTAGAAAGTTATTCAAATACACAAGAATTCAAAGATAAATTTAAACAAACATCTTTGGAAAGATATGGAGTAGATAGTTATTCTAAAACTGAAGAATTTAAAGAAAAATTTGAGAAAACTAATCTTGAAAGATATGGAGTGGAATATCCATTTAGATTAAAAGAATTTCAAGAAAAATATAAACAAACTCATATTGAAAAATATGGAGTAGAAAATTATACACAAACAGATGAATATAAAGAGAAAGTTAAAAAAACCAATTTAGAAAGATACGGTGTTACTCATTATACAAAAACTAATGAATATAAAGAAAAATTTAAAGATATTAAGTTAAATTCCAGAATAGAATTACTTAAGGATACTGATATAGAAATTATTGATTTTAAGGACGATATTTTTACTTATAAGTGTAAAAAATGCGGTAACATATGGGAAAATAGCTATAGTTATTTATATCCAGTATCTAGAAAATGTCATCCTTGGACACATTCCAGATTTGAAACAGAAGTAGCTGATTATATCAAATCATTAGGAATAAGTAATGTAATTAGTAACGATAGAGAACTTATTAAACCTTTAGAATTGGATATATTATTACCAGATTTTAACTTAGCTATAGAATGTAATGGAATTTTTTGGCATAAAGAAGAAATTAAAGGTAAAGATTATCACCAAAAGAAAACCAATCTATGTAAAGATAAAGGTATCCAGTTAATCCATATATGGGAAGACTGGTGGATTAACAAAAAAGAAATAATTCAATCTATTATAAATAATAAATTGGGATTAAATACAACTAAAATATATGGTAGAGATACAGAAATTAAGGAAGTAGAAAACAAACAAAGTAAAATATTTCTTGAAGAAAATCATATACAAGGAGCAATTAATTCTTCTATAAATTTAGGATTATATTATAACAATGAATTAGTTTCTTTAATGACATTCGGAAAATCAAGGTATGATAAGGAATATGATTGGGAATTATTGAGATTCTGTAATAAAAGATACACTAATGTTATAGGTGGAGCAAGTAAACTATTTAACTATTTTAGTAATAATTACTTAAATAATAAAACAATAATATCATATGCCTTAATGGATATATCCAATGGAAAAATGTATGAAAATTTAGGATTTGAATTAAAAGGTACTACTCAACCAAACTATTTTTATGTGAAAGGAACGGAAAGAGAATCAAGGCAAAAATACCAAAAACATAAATTAAAAGATTTACTTAAAGTTTTTAATGAAACTTTAAGCGAAAAGGATAATATGTTTATAAATGGTTATTCAAGAGTTTACGATTCGGGAAGTTTAATTTTTAGTAAAGGAGTATAAACAGATGACCCCATATATCCAGAGTTATCAACAACTTCAGGCATATATTTTAAGACGTTTAGGTAGTCCTGTTATTAATGTTGAATTAAGTACTGACCAATTAGCGGATATTATTGACGAAACTTTAGCAACTTATACACAGATAGCATATTCAGGAAGTCAATTAATGGTTGGTAATTTACCTGTTGTTCAGGGACAAAATGTATATAATATGGACTTTTCGGTAGCAGCTGTGATTTATATTTTTAACCCTTTAGGATTTGGTATGTTAGGCGATTTATCAAGTCCAACTTCTGTATTTCAAGTTAGTGATTATCTTGCACAAAACTTCCTTAATCAGGGGTACTTCAGTGGAGGCATGATGCTGTCCTACTCACTGTTCCAACAGTTTGCTGAAACTTTCGATATGAAATTTTCTCCTAAAATAGCATTTGATTATAACCAGACTACTAAGCAACTTGTCCTTGAAGATTCTCCTCATGCTAACCAGAATTTTGGAATGATTTACTATCAATATGTTGACCCTACTTCTACGGAATATCCTAATATGATTTACCTTTATGATGATATTTTCGTAAAAAAATTATCAGTAGCAATAGCAAAAAAACAGTGGGGACAAAATCTATTAAAGTACTCAGGTTCTCCTATGCCTTCAGGGTTACAATTAAATGGAGAGAAAATATATCAAGAAGGTAAAGATGACTATGAAAAATTAATGGATGAATTATATAGTAGATACGTATTACCATCAGACTTTTTTGTAGGTTAAAATAAACACTTGACAAATATAATTTTTAACGGTATAATTAATACCATAATAACAATAATAAATAATAAGGAGATATTAAAATGGGTAAAATTTACAAGATTTTAAAAGAGATTAATGAAAGTAATAATTCTTTAAAGGAAACCATAACATTAAAAACTAAAGAACTAATAAAAAAACAATTAGATGAATATGGAATAAAAAATTACACTATTAATAATGACCTTACGGTTGATGTTAATGGAGATGTGGATTTAGGAGATAAAAATTTAACCATTCTTCCGGTTAATTTTAGACAGGTAAGAGGAGACTTTAATATTGATAGTAATAGACTTTCAACATTAGAAGGATGTCCAGAAATTGTAGGTGGAGATTTTGTATGTAGTTTCAATAAACTTACCACTTTAAAATATTGCCCAAAGGAAGTAGGAAATGGTTTCTACTGTAATGATAATTCATTACAATCATTAGTAGGTGCACCAAAAAAGGTAAGAGTTTTTAATTGTTCTAATAATGAACTTAAAAGTTTAAAAGGATCACCTGAAATTGTAAATGGTTCTTTCTTCTGTAATGATAATAATTTAGTAGATTTAGAAGGAGCTCCAAAATTAGTAGGAGGTAATTTTTATTGTTTAAACAATCCAATAAAAGATTTTTATAGTATTTCAGGTAAAGTAAATGGTAAAATCTTTAAATAAAGGGAGAATATTTAATGAAAACATTTAAGAATTTCATAACCGAAACTACAAAATTAAAAAATGAAAAAGATATCCAAAATTGGTTAGATGATATGGATATCGGAGGTAAATATACTATCAACCCAGACCTTACGGTTGATGTTGAAGGAGATGTAAATTTATCTAATAAAAATTTAAAGAATATTCCAATACAGTTTGGTTACGTATCAAGAGATTTTTATTGTGATAGTAATAAACTTACATCTCTTGAAGGTTCTCCTAATGTAGTAGGAGGAGATTTTAATTGTGTTTTCAATAAACTTACATCTTTAAAAGGTTCACCATCAAGAGTAGATGGATCTTTTTATTGTTCCAATAATAAATTAACAAATTTAGAAGGTGCGCCAAAGAAAATTAACAGAAATTTTGAATGTAATAGTAACAATATTACTTCCTTAAAAGGGTCTCCTCAAGAAGTAGGTGGAGATTTTATATGTGCTTACAATAGAATTACATCTCTCGAAGGTTCTCCAAAGAAAGTAGGTAGAAATTTTGATTGTTCTAATAATAGACTTACTAATTTAAAAGGAGCACCTAAAGAAGTAGGTAGAGATTTTGACTGTTTTTCTAATCCAATAAAAGACTATACATTATTAACATTTTTCGGTGGTGATTTAATTAAGTGAAAACACTTGACAAAGTAATTTTTTAATGGTATAATATAACCATAAAGTAATTAATGAAAGGAGAAACTAAAATGTTTTTTAAAAAGAATAAAAAAGATAAAGTTAAAAATTGGTTGGATTCAATGAATATCAAACATTATACCATCAATTCCAACCTTACTGTTGATGTTAATGGAGATATAAAATTATCCGATAAAAATTTAATTAATATTCCTATTAAATTCGGAAAAGTAACTGGTAATTTCTATTGTGATGGTAATGAACTAACCAGTTTAAAAAATGTTCCTATAGAAGTAGGTAAAAATTTTGATTGTAGTTACAATAAACTTACATCTTTAAAAGGTTCTCCTAAAGAAATAGGTGGAACTTTTAAGTGTGTTTTTAATAAATTAACTACTTTAAAAGGGTCTCCAGATAAAGTAGGCAAACATTTTGATTGTTCTTATAATTTACTTGAAAATTTAAAAGGTGTCCCTAAAGAAATAGGTGGAAATTTTAAGTGTATTGTGAATGTGTTATCAAAAAATGATGTACTTAATAGTAAAATATCCGAAAAAGTATCTGGAAAAATAATTTGCGATAATGCTTGAAATATGTTTTTTAATTTAAAGATATGCTACTTCCACTTAAACTTAAATTTCCGCTTGCAGAGATAGTAATATTTCCACTTGCATTTATTTGACCGTTTCCTGATATGGTAATTACTCCATTACTTCCAACAGTGATAGTAAGGTTATTTCCTACATTAATACTATAATCACTCTGTATATTATCAGATTTGTTATTTCCTATTTTTACTTTTTCGTTTTGGTTTACCTGTGAGGTATGGTCTTGAGATATAATAGAAGTTTCATTTTGATTTATTACTCTATATGAATTAGATGTTACGAAAACAGACCTATCTTTAACAGATTTATCTACTTTGGATCCGTCAGGTAAGGTACTATCGTAAGAACCACTTTGATGTTGTAATATTACTCTTTCATTTCCAGAAGTTTCATCTAAAATTAACCCTGATTGGTTGCCGTTTTGGAACGTTTGGATTTTACCGTAGATTGCTTTTTGTGGTGTAGGCGCTGGTTCTGATATACCTGTCGGTGTAGAACCGCTGGAAACGACTGGAGGAGACCCAGGACTTAAATTGGAAGATATTAAACTACCTATTTGAGCATTTGATAAATTACTACTTAAGCCTGATGTTACATTAGATAAATTTCCAGGTATCGAACCAGCTAATCCTTGAACTTTATTTAATACTCCTTGAATTACTCCTGTAGGAATACTACTATTACTACTACTTAGTTGAGATTGTAGATTACTTAATGAAAGGTTTGGTATTATGCTCGAAGGATTAGGAATTAAACTCGAAGCACTTTCTACTCCTGTTAATAATTGAGATTGTATTTTTGAATCTAATGTTTGAGATGTTAAATTTTGAGAAACTGCACCTGGAGCTCCCGAATCAGAAGGTAAATTAAACTGAGTATAAGGATTCATTGTACTACTCATTGAAATTAACTCCTGAAACATTTACTTGTCCTGTATATATTCCATCTACAATATCTTGAGGATTTGGATTTACAGGAGTTAATGTATATTCAAGGAATTTTTTATATGTATCTAAAGAATATGTGTTTAAGTAAATATTATCAATAATATTTTCAGTGTTTAATGGTAAGTATAAATTTGTTCTTGCGGTAAATTCCATACCCATTTCCATTAATCTTAAATCGTTTATATTTACTTCATCAGGAAAATTAGTAGATACACTATCGATTATAAACGGAACAGAATCAGATGGATTTTCTTGTCCTAAGTAATATATATTTAAAGATAAAGACGGTGTAAATTTTATTAATATCTGTTCTATTAATTGAAACAAATCATAATAATTTTTAGATAAAATATTTAACTCTATTTTTATATCATAAGGAGTAGCCGTAAAAGTATATGAATTACCATTAATATATATTTTAGTAGTTTTTGTTAATTTCCTATCAGAAGCATATTCAAAATCTTTTATAGCAGCTACCATTGTAGGTAGCACAAAATTAGTTTTTACTACAGAGTTTTCCTCTTGCAACCTTGCAATATAATTTTCAGGGTGAGCATACATAATTTTTACAGGAACCAAAGTAACATTATTATTTTGGTCTATTCTTGCTATCTGAAAATTTGACATAGCATCCAAAAATGCAACAGATGTTTTTAAGAATATATCATTAGAAAAAAACATTATTTTTCACCCTAAAAGGTCAGTTTCATTGTCATCGACAATGTTTATAGAATTATTTTGATTATTCAAGTTGTTATTGGTAGTTTCGGTATTATTGATATTTAAAAGATTCTCGATATTCTGAATATCTATTAAAGCGTCTTCTTCTGTTACTGTAGGAGTTACCAAACTATCTTGTAAATTAGTATTTAAATTTGGAGTTAAATCAGGTGCAACCTGTTGATTTTCAGGATAATATAATCTACAAGATAAATGATATCCAGGATTAGAACCTTGAAAAAAGAACATTCCTGTTTTATCGTCTCTGGAAGAATATGAAACTAATTCAAACAGTTTGGAAGTAATAGGAACATAGATTAAATCTCCAGCTTGTAAAGTAATATTATAATTATCTAATTGTTGTTTAGTAATATAAGCGTCAAAATAATCGTTAGGAAAGAAACCAAACTTGGAATATAAATTACTTCTTTCAAACCCTTCCACTTGTGTTATAAACATACGGAGATATTGAGGGTTGGTTTCTATAATTTTTGTTTGAAATTCTCCTAATGCTGAAACTTCGTTATAATACGATTTTTTTAGATAAAGAACATCCCAACCAAACAATTCCATAGATTCCTGATAAATAGAAGAATAAAGGTTTGCTTCTGGGTTCTGTCCATTTCTTAACTGGTCATTAAATACGAATGGGTATGATGACATTTTTTTTTATCTCCTTAAACTCTGTAAATGGATCCGTCTCTATCCATATGGTCTAATTTTACCGACGAAACCAACAATCTTTCAATACCTCTTTTTTTTAATTCAATAGCGTAACTTCCGTCTAATTCTCTATCAAAAATAGGTAACTGTTGTAAAACTTTTCTTGGAATAAGTGTAAATCCAAATGGAACTAAATATACAGGAAAAGTTTCTCCTACTGATAAATCTTCTATTTGCCCCCAACCTGCGTTTTCACCTTTTTCATCTTGCCTTAAATAACAAAGAGGATATTCTTTATTCCTTAACTTTCTCAATCTGTATATACCGCCAACTACTCTATCTTGGGTAGCGTGTTTAAGTAATTCTTGTAATGCGTTTTCTGGTGCTATAATATCATGCTCTACTGATAGTAAAAAATCATAGTCATTTTTAATTACAATATTTCTGGCTTTATTTAGTTTTTTAGCAATAATATTTCTCCATTTTTCGTTTTTCTCTATACCTTCAGGAGAGTATTGAGGACCGCCAAAATCATTAAAAATATTTACAAAAACATCAGTCTCCGTTCCTGTAAAATCAAGTTTCATAATGGAATAAAAACACTTTGGATTAAAGATACCTACATTATAATTAAGTAGTATTTTGGTCATCCTTTTCCTCTTTTTTATTTAGATTTAAACTTATCAGAAAGATAGAAAAATCTGCTATTAGCATTAAAATCAATATTAAAAGACCTTCCAAATCTTTCTCTATCATTTTCCATAAACTCCAAAAAATTTTCTGTTGAATATAGAGCATTAAAAATAATTAATTCTTTGGAATTTTCTTTATTATTTATGGTATTGTTAAGTGTGTTTAACAAAATATCTTCTAAAGTGTAAAGTCTATCTAACAATAATTCTTTTCTTAAATAACAGGTTTCATTATATTTATATTTTATGGATTCTAAGTTCTTTTTAATATAATTATTTAGTTTATTTTCAAATTGGATATGTGTAGCAAACATTAATTTATTTAAATGGTGAGGCATAGAAATATCTTGGATCAAATGTATAATCTGGCTTAGTAGATAGGAGTGTTTTTTTGAATTAGGAAGTGAATTATAGTATTTTATTATTCTTGAAAATACTGAATTTTTTTTATATATGTTATTAATATTCTGGTAATGTTTTAAACCGCCTATACCAGGTATTTTTAAAATATTATCAGCAGACTTTAAAAGTTTCTTTAATTCTGGATTTATTTCTGGTATTACAATCTTAGTTAAAATTAAATGTGATTCTGTTTTCATCTCTTAGTGGAGTTTGTAAAATACTGCTGAGTCTTTGGATGTGGCTTGAGCATAATTAAAACTTGCAGAGAAAAACTTACAAAGATTTTCCTCTGTTTCTAAATGATATAAAAGATTTATATTCATAAATTTAGAAAATAACCATTTATCCGATTCTTTAAGATTGTTATACGATACCAAAAACTCATCCCATTTAGGAACATTAAAATTAAACAATTTTACCTCAGGAGCTTTCTGATGTAACATTTTTAATATGTTTAATGGATTTTTATTTTTAACTATTTCTTCAAATACATCTTGAGGAGTTAAATCTATTTTAACTTTTAAATCCGGTAATATATTATTAAAAATAACACCTCCCCCTATTTTTCCACCATTTGCTAATATGGATTTTATTTCTGCCTCCCAGGAACCAACACCACTCATACCCCTAAATAACCTAAATTGTATTTTATTTTTATCATCTTTGGACTTTATGTAAATATCCATAGAATTAAAAATATTACTATTACTTTCTACATAAACATCATCAAAATTTATCGTTTTTGGAATATCAAATTCACATTTACCATAATTTTCTAATTTCTTTAAAGAGATGCCTATTATTTTTTGAGATTTGAAATTGTCTAATAAAATAGAATTTAATTCTGGAATGGAAACTGCTTTTTTAATATCGTCAAAATTAGCGTCATTAGATATAAACCAAATATCTGCTGGAGTCCATTTATTTTCATTTGAAAATCTACTTGCATAATTTTTATTTAATTCATTAAATTTATCATATATTATTTTAGATTTACCATATTTTGTTCTTTCATATTTACCTTGTTTTTTAATATTATTCATTAAAACTTCTGCACCTATAATAATGGAATTCTGCCAATCTATGGATATTCCTTTTTTTCTGAAATAATCTATTACTTCTTGATTTTTTTCTATTTCTTTATATTCCTTGAGGGAGTGTTTAATACATATATTACATATATCGGCTTGTGCTTCTTCGGTTTTGGAAGTGTTTTCGGTCGCATTAGATAAACCTGATTTACTATCTTTGTATGCTATCTTAAAATCTTTATCTAAAATAGTAGTTTCAACTGAACCTGATAACCCCGTCATTTTAGATTCTATTTTGGAATGTTTGAATTTTTTGGAGATAAGTTTTTCGAAGTCTTGTTTAAATGCTATTCTGGATATATTAGATTCTCCTGTTTCAAGTATGACATCAAATCCAGTTTTATTAACGGTATATTTTCTTATTTTACCCTTAATTTCTTTAATTAAATCTCCAAAAAACAAATCTACCAATAATAATAAAAATTGTTTTTTAGCGTTTTCATAATTCTTGGTATCTATTGGATATTTCTCCCAATATTTTTTAAATTCTTTTTCGGAGAAATAATCCTTTACCAATTCATAGTAAAGGATAAAATTTCCACCTGTTTTATGTATTTTTTTAAAAGTATTCCAATCCATAGTAAATTTTATTTATAAAGGAAATTTTGGGTGGAGTTGAGAGATTCGAACTCTCACTCTCTTGAATCACAATCAAGCGCCTTAACCAATTAGGCTAAACTCCACATTAAAGGTTGGTTTAAAACAAAATCCAATCTTTACTTAAAATATCTTCTTTAGTAATAGATAAACATAAACTTGGTTCATTATCATCATATCCACCTTTGTAAACCACATTACCTTTATCATCTAAATAATGAAAACCATATCTACCTTTTATGATTGTTTTTCCACCATTAACAATATGATTCATTGCTTGAGCAAAATCTCCATATTGTATATATTCTTGTAATGAATCACCATCGAAAACGAAAGAATAAGATGTTTCCATAGTAAAAAATATTTTATCTCCTTTTTCATCGACTAAATCACCTGAATTATTTAAATAAATATATTCTCCTTTATCCCATTCTTTAGATGTTAATTTTTTACCCTCTAATAATGCTTTTAATATTTCTTTGTCTGTCATTTTAATTCTCCTTTTTGATATTGAATATTTAAATTTATATACCATTCATGGATAGTTTTCATTATTTCTATATCATTTATTAATTCTTCATAAAATTTCCTGAAATTATAAATTGATATATTATTTACATATTCTTCTATAGTCTGATAATCTGGTAAAATATCAGGTAAAATAAACTTATCCTTCGGAGTGTTTTTATTTATCAAATACAAAAATATTATACCAGATTTATCTCTTTCAAGGTGTATTTCAATTTCATTAGAATCTAATAATTTTACTATTACATCCCATTTTGAAACTATTTTTATTTTTACCATTTTATCCTCCCATTAATCATCGGAAGTTTAACCCTCCCACTTCCAAAGGCACCTTTAAATTTTAAATAATTAACCACCACCATAAACATATACAATTTCATTATCTTGCATTTCTCTTATACCATTTGTAACATCTTCATATGTATCGTCAAATTGTTCTTTTAATAATTTTTTAGCACTTTCGATATTTTTTGCTTTTACAATAATTAATCCAGGAGTATAATCACCTAATACATTTTCTACAACGAAGGTTTTCATTTTAATTATTTCCTTTTGATATTTTAAAAAGTATAGTTCATCACAAAAGACTCACTCCATAGTTTATAAACTTTGTCATAGTTTTATTATAGGTAAGTCTATATTTATTAATTTTTAAATAATTAGTTTCTGGATCAAGATATTTTGGTTTAGAAATATCTTTAATTGAAATATATGCTTGAGCAGAAGCTGCTGCCTCTATTGCACCAATCGCAGATAATTTAGCTCGGTAAGTATTAGCAGTAAATACCATACAATAAGCTGCGTGTCTTAATTCAGGGGTTATTATACGCCATGTAGGATTCATTAAAGTATCTGATGAACAATCTAATTTTATATTATCTGGATCGTTAATGTATGACCTAATTTCTTCTATAGTTTCTCTAAATAAATTACTTTTTTTGAAATTATTTTCAAAATATTCAATAATTTCATCAGCAGCAAATAAAGCATATTTAACACAATTATATTCATTCAAAAGATGACCTATAGTATCATTAGCCCAATATAATTTATTATTTTCAATTAATTTATTAATAAATTCTTTATCTTCTAAATCAAATATATTATTTTGTTTACAAAATTCAATAGCATTTGTAAGACTTTTAAAATCTAAATTGTCAGATAAAACTTCTAAAGTTATAAACATTTAATTCTCCCTATTATAATAACTCCATTATCCTTTTAAGATTACATTTTGAATCACAACCATCAAAAGGTGGTAATTTGTCTAAATATTCTACATTCCATTTATCCAAATATTCTTTAGTACTAATAGGCAAATGATAAGATATTGTTTTCTTGCCTCTTTCAACATCAATTCCAACGATGTACCAACCATCTTCTTCGGAATTAGCATACCATATTCTTAATTCTGATTTTAATCTTTTCAATAGAGATATACTAAAAAGGAATAAAGCTATTCTATGGTCATATAACTCTGTGAAAGTATGATATCCGTCTGATACTTCTAATTCTAATTCTTTGGCATTAAGTACCTGTAAAATATTATTTTCTATTTTAATGTCTAAATTATAAAAACTTTCCATTTTTAATCTCTTTTAATGATATTTTAGAAACGGCGGAGAGAGTAGGATTTGAACCTACGGATACTTTCGCATCAGCTGTTTTCAGGGCAGCTACCATAAACCACTCGGACACCTCTCCACTAAAATTATTTATGGTTATATTATACTATAATTAAAATTATTTTGTGGGAGTAGTTTTTAAATATGACAATCGAATACATATATTAAATCATCATCATTAATGGTATCCCATATTTTATAAAATTCGGTATACCATTCGTTTTTATCTTTAGCATTATTAACCATTCCAAACCATCCCATTTCGCCTCTGTCTATCCATTTACCATCTTTGATTATAGCAAAAGGAATAATTTCCAAATTCATTTGTATATCTTTTTTATATGCAAAATTAACTTTATCACCGCTTTTAGTTAAAAGATTATTACTCCATCTCCCTCCTACATCATACCAATCCCATTTGCTATTTGGATTATATGTGGAATATTCTTTCCATACACCATCCACTAATTTCCATTCATTATAGTTCCAATCCTCACCATGTATTTTATATATTTCATTAAAATCTTTTATAGTTTTTGAATTATCAATTGATCCATCTGCAATAAGATAATTTATAAATCTCATTTTATCTTCGTCAGTTAAATCTTTAACAAAATATTCTTCTACTTGCATATTTTCATCAAATTTAGACATAACATCAGCAATATATTCATTGAATCTATCGTCTTCTTTTTTTGGAACTACAATATATGTTAAAAAATGGCTCATTTTTTATCCTCCAATTAATTATTATAATAAAAGTTTTTTCATATCAAATATATTACTAATATATTTGGGTTTGAATATTGCAGTTATATCATTAGTTATTTTAAAATACATTTTTCCATCTGGATCTATAGATTGAAGATTTTCAAAAGAAATTAATATTTCTTCATTATTTCTTATGGATTTTGGTTTAGGTGTTAATATAAATTCTTCTTCATAATACTCATTATCATCATCTTCTTCTTTTTCATTAGTATTATTTTCATTTATTCTAATCCACAATTTATCATATTTTTCACTAGATAAAGGATTACCTTTAAAATTATTAGGGGTACAATAATCAATAATTTGGTTATTTTTAACATATGTAATATCATATTCTAAATTTTCGTTATAGGATTTGTCCGGTTTAATATTCATTATCGATAAGACTTCTTCTAAACTTTCATCATACAAATTCAATTCTCTTACTAACTCTACTAACATATCATAAGAAAAATCTTGTATAATTGTAGGCAGTTTACTTATCTGGTCTTTAAGTGTAATATTTTTAAGATTATCTTCACAATATTCTTTTATCACATCATCGGACAATTTATAGTATCTTAATAGATACCTTATTCTTCCAGGTCTATTAAAGAATGTATTTAAAATTTTATATTCATTGTTAGCAGTGAGCAAAAATAATTTTTTAGTGCTTACTGTACCATCCAATATACTTAAAAGTGAAGATTGTTCTTTGTAGTCATCGTAAACTTTTTCAAATTCATCAAATATAATAATAGCTTCATCTTCTATATCCAAAAGTGATGTTATGAATTCTTCTCCGGTAAATGGAGAAGATATTATAATGGTTGGAATGTTATTGGATATACCTTTTTGTGATAAAAGTTTTGTTAATAGTGTTTTACCAGAACCTTGGTTACCTACCAACAATGCGCCTATACTTTTATCGGTTAGTTTAAATGTGTTCCATATTCTATCAGATGTTCTATGGATATCGCCATATAATTTATCTGGTATTGAAAAGGGTTCAGTTTGCTCGTAGTAATACTTATTACTTCTTGCGTCAAAATTTAATTGATAAACTGCTGGAGGTAATTTATGTATAATCGATGAAGCATTTATAGAAAAATATTTGTTGCCTTCTATGAAGAAATTTTTGTTCAATTTAATTCTCCTTTAGTTTTTATCTTTTATTAATATTTTTTGTATTACTACAGCTTCTAAATCTTCAAAATATCCTTTGTAAATATTAGTAGGAATTTTAGCTACATTGCCATTTTCTTTTCTATAGAATAATCCCGTACCTTCTGGTTGAAAACTATATATAGGGCTTCGTTTATAATCATATTCTATGATTTTTTTTACTTCTAATGCCTTATCATAATTTTTAAATACATCTAAATATTCAATATTTCCACTGGAAGCTCCAAATGAATCTCCTGTTTCGTACAAAATATAAAGAAGATATACTTCTTTATTTAGAAAATCATCATTTACTTCTAAATCAAAATATTCTTTTTCTTCGACTTTAATGGCTCCTGTAATGTTATGTGTAATTTTAGCACTCCAATCGCCGTATTCTTCACCTGAATCTTCATAATCGTTTTGTATATCGTTTAAAATTTTTATTTTCATTTTTAGTTCCTCCCTTTAATTAATTTATTTTATATATTAATTATATCATAAAGATTTTAGTTTGTCAAGCGTTATATTATGGTATCTCCTCAAAAATTTCTTTAAATATTTCATCTTTACAAGGGTAAATAACATCTTTATCAATCTCAGCAATAATCCAATCACCTAAATCATAAATGTAAATATGACCTTCAGATGTTTTATATTCAAATGTTCCGTTTTTATATATCGTAATATATTTTTCAATACCTAATTTTCTCAAATCATTTTGAAAGGATATAATATCTCCTGTCCATTGAATAGCAGTTATTGTAAGCAATTTTCTCTTATATTTTTTAAGCATTTTAATTTTCCTTATTTTATAATTATATTATACCATTAAAATTTTACTTTGTCAAGCGTTATTCATATTACTCCACTGATACATATTTTAGTTTTTTTAAAACTATGGAATTTACTATAACATTTTATAATTGTCTGGTCAATGTTTTTTGAACTTACCAGAGATAAACCATATAAATATGCTTTATCTCCAGGATTTTTAGTTTTATTTTTGAAAATTTTAACTAATTTTTCTTTTTGTATATGTTGTTTTATATTATCTTGATGGAAACTATATAAGACAAAAGTAACCAAACCTATTATAAATGATAACATAATAAGAATAAAACGTAAATTATAATACTTATCACCTTTATAATATTTAAAAGATAATAAAAAACATATAAACAATGCTATTGCAATACCTAAAGTAATAAACATAATTTCTCTCCTTATAATTTCTTTAATGTGGTAAATATATGTAACAATGGTGATATTCCAAATATCAAACCAACAATCTTAATAGAAAATAAAATAATAATACCAGCAAATACTATACCAAAAATCGCACTGAAAACATATATGAAAATTATAATCAAAACAGTCAATAGCGATTTTAGTATCGGATAACAATTTTTCATTATTTTTCTCCTATTGTTCTGTAATATTCCTCTATAATTTTCTGATTAGGTTTACTTTCTCTATACCTTGGAACTTCATATCCATCATCATCTACGTATGATGAATTTTCTATCTCTATAATTTTATCATTATATTTTTTCATAACAAAATCGGTTGTAGATGTGATGTTTAAATCGATTTCACAGGGGTCTTTCAATTTATAAAACCCCTCTGAATAGTAAACTTTAGTTTCTTTACCGATATAGGAAGGCATTAAAAACAAATTATCGTAAATCATTATAATTCTGTCATCTTTCATTTTAAAATATCCTCCGTTTTTCATTTATAAAGTTCAAAAGGTTTTACAGTTTTAGTTATTTTTAAATTATCGTCCATATAGATAACCATTACTTCACCATCTTTAACTAAAGCAACACTATAAATATTTAAATTAGGTAAATGTATGATTTCTATCTCGTCGAACACATATCCTTTATTGATTAATTTTTCTTTTATTTCTTGTTCTATCGTTTTCTTATTCACTGGTGTTAAAACATCAATAAAAGGTTCATCATCATTAAATAAACGTGCTTTATAAACTATATTCCTATTGTCAGTAAATAAGTATTCTATTTTCATATTGTTAAAAATATATCCTTCATCAATTAACTGTTCTTTTATTTTTTCTTCTATATCCATTTTAAAATATCCTCTGATTAATTTTGTCAATTTGTTGAGTTCTTTCAATAACTCTTTTTTCTAACATTTCCTTTAATTTAATAAAAAAATCAACTCCCTTTTCTTGCAAAATTCTTTGTGTTTTATATTTTTCACCATTTATTTTAATATAATATATGTAATGGGATATAAAACTATCATCACAATAAATATTAATTTCATATTTGACATTATCAAAAATCAGTTCAAATTTATTATCATTTAAAATAAATAAAATTCTTAATAAATTATGTGTAATTTTATTTAATTTATTTATTTTTTCAAAATAATTTTTTGTTATTTTTTCAGCATTTTTAATTTCAGTTTTTTTAGATATTAAGTTTTTTATTTTTTGATTCATATCCATTTCAAATAACTCCTCTTATATTTTAAAGTAAAATCCAATCTTTTGCTAACATATCACATTTAAATAAACAATATGCCTGTTTCCTTTCTTTCCAACCTATATTTGGATTAGGATATTTTTTATTTATTAAACAAATACTTTCTGTCCAATCTTCTCTTTTTGCTTCACCTTCATTAAAAAGAATATGTATCAATACTTGATTAAAATCTACATATTCCACATATTCTTTTTCCACATATTCTTCATAAATATCTTTGTCATCATTATAATAATCTACATCAAAATAAAGACTTAAATATTTAAAAAATCCTGGATCTTTACTATCTATTAAATTATCATTGTCGTCTAAATAAATATATTTTTCTGGAACCCAATCTTTATTTCTTATTTTTTTGTGCTGGAATAACATTTTTAAAGCTTGTTTACTATTCATTTTAATTTCTCCTTTAAAAAATGGCTGCCACGGTTGGACTCGAACCAACATAAGGCTGATTAACAGTCAGCTGCATTACCACAATGCTACATGGCAGTAAACTTATTTAACTAAACTCAATTCCTCAGAATATTCATCCTCTAATGTATATCTTAAATATGTAAATATTTTGTTATAAATCTCAAGCAGATGTGAAAAATAAAGTTTTTTATTAAAGTCATATTTACCTGTAAGCAAAGTATCTAAATTCCTGATGTAATATTCGTCTGTGTATTCTTGATTTTCAAGGGATTTAATAACACTATCTATGGTAGCGTTTCCAAAAAAATCTTTATTATCGTCTATAATCTTTTTAACTACACCTTTTACTTTCTTAATGAAAGTTTGATTTTTAATGGTATCATCCACTATTTCAGTATTATCTATTATTTCTTTTAATTCTTGAATGTTCATTTTGTTGCCTCCTTTAATTAATTAGTTAGTTTATTTACTTTATGTATTAATTATACCATAAAGATTTTACATTGTCAAGACTTATTTTCAATATATTCAATAAAACTTTCATCATTCTCCATTACTTCAAAAAGTATATTAAAAGTAGTCTTTGGACAGTCTATTAATTCATATTCTCCATTTTTATATCTAATAAAATCCTTATATAAATTGTCTTGAATTTTTTTGAGTTTTTTAAGATATGATTTTGGGAGTGGTGTTTTTTTCATTGGTTTACCCATTTGTAATTTTAAAATATTGTTGAACAATATCAGATACTATAGCCAATACTTTAGTACTATATTGGATATCAGATGAATCATTCTTGTCTGATATTATTAATATTCTTTTAATCATATCATCTAATAATAAAGCTTTATGTTTAATAATAATATCTTGTTTATTTTTATCTTCGTAAGAATTTATTTCTGTTTCATCTGGGTTTACTTCATATGTTAAATTATTTAATTCCATTTTATTTCTCCTTTAATTAATTTACTTTATGTATTAATTATACCATAAAGATTTTACATTGTCAAGATTTATTTTCAACTTTTTTAAAATTATTTAAAGTTACTTGTAAAACAATCCATCCTATAAAAGATAAAATATCATATACTATTACAGAACCAAACAAACCATATAACATAAAACCAGGTAATTTAATAAAATAGATTAAAGATATTATTATTATATTGCTAATAAGTGAAGGCAATACATGATGATATCCTTTAATATAAAGTTCATTTTTGCTATCAAATTCTATTAATTCTTTAAAAACAAAAAATTGGTTGGATATACTTAAAAAATAGAATATAAGTAACATTAATATCGTTGTCTTATTTGCCGTCAAATCATATTCATATCCAATCATACTAAAAAAAGTAAAAACTAATAAAGCAACTAAAATACCTTTTACAACTAATGTTTTGTTCATAATCATTTTCTCCTTTATTTAAATTTTAAATTAAAATCCAATTCGTAGCGTTTAAATCTTCTTTATTTAATAAATCTATAGTAGTTCTGTTATGTATTATAGTTTCTCGCATTAAATAACCATCTTTATTTAAAAATACAGTTGTTAGCTGATTATCTTGGTTTAATCTTTGTGCTTTTCCACCATTTAAAATGTGTTTTAATACTTCATTAAACTCAACAAATTTGACACATTCGCTTTCAATATATTCTTCCCATAAAGCGTCATAATAAAAAGTAAAAGTAGCACATACATGGTCATTGCCATAAACAAAATTACCTTCTTCATCTAATTTGATATATACATCTTTTTCTGGTAACCATTTTTTATTTCTTATTTTTTTACCTTCCAATAATAATTTTAATGCTTCTCTCGTATTCATAATAAATCTCCTTTATTTAAATTATTTAACTCCCTAAAATAAATATCCTTCTCAGATAGTTTCTTAAACTCTTTCATTTCGCCTTCAAGATTATCATATTCCTTCTTAAGTTTATTTAAATTATCTTGAGTCAAATTCCAGATAGGAATATTCAATAGATAATCATAACCACCGTTCACTTCCGAAAATTCTTTTTTTAATAAATTTATTATATCTTCTTTTGTATTATCTTTAAATTTAATTTTGCCAGATATAACATCTTCCAGAAATTTTATCTTATTCTTTAACTTGTTTAATTCCAATAAAAATTTATTAATCTGGTAGTCCTGGTATTTTCTTGTGTATTCTAATTTTAACTCTATGAATCTATCTAATAACTCTTGAGCATTCTTAAAAACTACTATAGAATTAGTTTCATCTATGCAAGTAAAGTTTTCTGTTATGGTAGTTTCTAATTTAAGTTTATTATACCAATCCCCTAAACTATCTATCTTGGAAAATGATTTTACTATGAATTTAAACTTTTTATTTTTAGTATCTGATAAATCTTCAAAATTCTTAATTACTTTCTTATCTTTTAAATCGTTTAAAACATTCAAATAATCATCTAAAGAATACTTTCCATAAGGTAAATCCGATATTAAAATCTCTGTTTTGGAATATAACTCTATCTTGCCCCTAATAATCCATTGATTTATATTTTCTCCCTTTAAAACTGTTCCTTGAAATTCAGGAAATTTTGGAGTATCGTCAAAGTTTTTAGTTTCTCCCTTTATATATTTTATTATTTTCTTAATATCTCTTGGTAAGATTATTTGAGCAAACCCTGTTGAGATACCTTTGGATCCATTAACCAATATAAGTGGAATTATAGGGATATAATAGCGTGGTTCTATATCCTTACCCTCTAATTGTTGTTTTAATAGTAAAGAGTTATACTCTTTAGGAAAAAGGGTTTCTAAGTATTCTGGTGCATTTCCTTTACAATATCTTGGTGCAGCTGCATTAGTTAATAGACGTGAACCAAAGAAAGATTTCTTTGAAAAAATAGGTAAGTTATTATTAAAATCTTGCCCCATATTCACAATAACTCCCATTAAGGAAGTAGGAGTATGTTCATAGGAAGTTTCAAGCGTTATAAGGTTAGCAAGGTTATCTACTCTCATCGGAGTTGATATTTTATTTTTTAATAGAATATGTAAAACTTTCCTGGATGCTTCTTTCTGACCGTCTATATAGGACGAAAGAGAGCGTATATTATCATAGATGGCGTAAGGTAGGGTATTGTTATTGATAAAATTTTCTATTTTCATTGTTTAATTTCTCCTTATTTTTTATGGTCTTGAAACAAAAGATAATATCCATCTACTAAATCGTTTCCATCCAAATTAAATGTAACATAGTCAATAAAATTAAAGTATTTTTCATTTTTTTTAATTTCATCTTCACATTTTTCTAAATTTTTCAATATAATTATTTTAACATTTTTTATAACTGTAAGTATGGAATAATTTCTACATTTTAAAGAACAATAATTTGATACTATAGATTCTGTATCTCCGTTTTCGGTATATTCATATCCAGTAACAACTTCATATCCTTCATTTTCCTTATACTCTTTACCACACCATTCGCATTTCATTTTTAATTTCTCCCTTTAGTATCTTTCATACTCAAATCTATTATAAAATTCTCTAATTATTCTTTTAACATCTGATTGGGATAATTTTATACCATAATTGGTAAGGTTAAAATATTTTTCTTGATAATGTGTTTTAGAATCTTTTAAACATTCATCTAAATGTTCATTAGGAGTAATTTCAATACCATCAGGAATATTTTTTAAATCGTCTATAGTAGCAAGAATAAAATCAGTTCTGCAACCTACGGAGCAAAAGTTTAATTTTACTTCTTCCACTAAACCAGTAAATTGATTGTAATTATAATTAATTACAATACTATACACTTCATCTTCTTCAAAATAATCTCCACAAAAATCGCATTTAATCATTTTTTAATTTTCCTTTAATTTGACATTTTTCAATACAAAGATAGAACAAGCAAAAACCGCAACACCTAAAAAGTTTATTAAAAAGATTGGAATTGGAAAATAGTTTCCATTGTAAAATGCTAAAAGCATACCAGTTACGAAAAGGAATACAAAAAGGAATGAAGTGATTATTATTTTTACTATGGTTTTCATTTTAGTTTCTCCTTTAATTAGTTTATTTACTTTATGGTTATATTATACCACAATAAATTTAGTTTGTCAAGCATTATTTTAATTAGTTTCTTTCCTTTTAATATTTTTAAATACAAAGATAGAATAACCAAAAACTGCAACACCTAAAAAGTTTGGAAGTGGAAAATAGTTGCCCTTAGAAGATGCTAATAATATACCTGTTACAAAAAGTATTGAAGCGATTATTTTTACTATGGTTTTCATTTTAGTTTCTCCTTTAATTAGTTTATTTACTTTATGGTTATATTATACCATATTAAATTATGTTTGTCAAGTGTTTTTTTACGATAAAACAATATTTCTTAAAATTTTAATACACAAAATAGTCCATAAAATACTAAAAATTAAATAAAAAATATCTGTGTAAATGATAAATTTAATTAAAATATTTGATAAAAATAAATTAAAATATATAATTAATTCGCTTGTTATACCAATAAAAACACATAATATATTAAAAACAAAAGACGATTTAAAAGTTATTATAATAGTTTTGAATGTTTTTGTCTTTTTAAAAACGTCAAACCATTCTTTTCTATCCATTGAAAAAATTATGAATATTCCAATTATAATAAATGCAGAGAAGGATATACCGAAAATTATCAGTAAATTTGAAATAATTTTTATCAAATTTAAAAAATTTGTAGCGTAAATAATAAATGCTAAAAACAGAAAATATGATATAAAAAAAGTTACTATAGAATTTTTTATTATATCATTAATTGGAAAATATTTTTTCATTTTTTTCTCCTTTAATTTTAATGTAAATACAGCGACCGCCGCAGTAAATTAAATAAAATTAATAAACCGGAGCGGTCCCCGAGCCAACACTACCTCGTTTGGTAGAGTGACAAAAGTTTTATTTATTTGTTTAAAATTTGTTTTTTATGTTTGATTCTATATGTTTTATAAATCTTTTAAGATGATCCGGTGTCATTTCGTTAATTTCTTCTTTTACGGCATTTATTGTTGATATATTTTTTATATTATTTATTTCTCTTAACCATAATTCGGAGTGTTCATTTTTATCCCTAATATATAAATCGATTATATAATCTCCTGTTGTAAATATTTCGTAGTTATATTTATTTAACATTTCAATTAATTTTTCAAAATTTGTCATGATATTCTCTTTTTTTTAATTTACTTTATATATTAATTATACCATATAATTTTTAATTTGTCAAGTATTTTTTATAATATATATTTTAAATCGCTGATTGAATTAATTATAACACTTATCTGGTCAAATTCATCAAATCCTGGAAAATTAAAACGTGTACACATTATTTTTATTATTTTTTCAGATATATTTTTACCAGGTCTATTTTTATTATTATATAGTAATATTTGATAATCTGTTAAGAATACAATAGCTTTCTTTTCATATTCTTTGGATTTAGGTATTTGATTCAATATTCTTCTTCTGGATTTTCTACTTAAATTAGTAGCATCTAAAATAATAGATTTATTTAATTTTAAATTATTGTTTATAATCTTTTGATATTCTTGGTCTATTTGTTTCTGGTCACAGGATTTCCATTTTTCGGTATAGTTTTCTCCAGTACCATATTTTTCAATCAAATCATCTCTGCATATGACAACTTGGTTATTTTTTTCAAAAATAGATTTGTTTTTATCAATATAGGTAGATTTACCGGATCCAGGAGGACCGATTAGTAAAGTTATAGATTTTTCTTTTCCTTCATCATTTTGAGAATGAAAAGGAACAAATTGACTTATCAAATCATCTTTTTTAATAGGTTCTTGTGTAATATTTTCAGCAGTTTTTCTACCTAAAATATCGATATTAACACAATCCAAATAAAAATTTAAAAGTTCCACATCTTTAAATCTTTTAAGAAAATCTTTAACATTTTGCTTATTCCTTAAAGTTGAAAATAAATCATCGTGCCATGATATAATAATTAAAAGATAAATTAAACTAAATTTTGAATAAGGATAATATTTTAAGATAAGATTTATCGATTTAAAAACAGATAAACCAGGATGTCCAAAGAAAACAAGTCTTGATATACCATCTTTATTATTTTCTTCTCTTTTTGTTTCTATTTTTCCTATATCGTGAAATAAAGAAAAAAGAATTTCTAAATCGTTTTCGGATTGTTCAAGGCAAAGTTCTATATGGTTCCAAACACTTCCTTCTAAATGATAAGGATTTGGTTGTCCTTGGTAGTAATGCTCACAATTTTTTAAATCCTCAATTAATTGAGGATTCTCAAGTTTAAATCTTTTTACTAATTCATTATTCACCATTATTCTCCTTAATAATGTTCTCTATCTCTTTTATTATATCGTTTGGAATTTCTTCAAAATTCCAGAAACTTCCAAATTTATAACCGCAAACAGGACAAGGTTCGGAAGGGTGTTTTTCATAACCGTCTTCTTCCCAACCTAAAGCTCTTTGGTGTTCGCAACCAGGGTGAAAATCGTTTAGGTGATATTTCTTCCAGATATTATAAATGGTTTCTACTTTTTTATCGTTTTTGAAAAACTCATAAATTTTATCGATGTTTTGACCACCGCAAATCCAATCGGTATGTTGTGAATTCCAAATACTTCCTACTGCTGAAAATACTTTACCCTTTTCAGTATCTTTTAAGTTTATTTCTATTTCTATTTGATTAATTTTTCTACCTGTTCCGTTATAATCTATCTTACCTAAATTTAATGTTGTTTTCATTTTGTTGCCTCCGTTTTTTTTAATTCTTTTTTTAATTTTTCTTTTAATCCTTTCAATTTTAATTTATATACATATAGTTTATATGCCCATTCTTTTTCATGACGATTAGCATCTAAAATCAATGATTCTAATTCTTTAATATCTTCTTCTTTTGTAAATTCTTTGTTTAAACTTTCAAAATTTTTAATTTCATTTTCTAATACAAAATTCAATAAAGATGTAAATATCTTATTATAAACATTTAAAATATCTGGAACTGAATATTCATTTGTTAATGAATCATATTGCTTCAAAAATAAACTCTCTTGTAAAATTTTAATATAATCTTCATCATCATATCTCTTATTTTTAAGGAAATTAGTTAAACTTTCTGTATTAGCAAGTTTAAAAAATATTTTTCCATCTATAATACTTTTAATAATGTTTTTTACATCTTTAATAGATTTTTTATTTTTGATGGTATCATCTTCTATTTTTAAATCGTCTATTATCTTTTTTAATTTTTTGATATCCATTTTAGTTTCTCCTTTAATTAGTTTATTTACTTTATGGTTATATTATACCATAATAAATTATGTTTGTCAAGCAGACAATCCATTTATTTTACTATCAATACTATAATTCACTAATGAATTGCCCTTACAGTTTAATTTACCTCCTATCTCTCTTGGGGTATCTTTTAAATTCACAAGTTTATTAAATTCGATATGAAAATTTTTACCTATTTTTACAGGACAACCATATAAATCTGTAATTTTATTGAAAGCACATATAAAATTACCGTTTACAAGAACAGGACTTCCTTGTAATGAAGTTAATTTATTGAAACTACAATCAAAATGCCTACCTATTTTATTTGAAGCTCCTTCTAATGACTCAATAGAATTTGAACTACAATCAAAATCCCTTCCAACTGTTAATTTTTTAGGAGCTTCTTTTAAAGAAGTTAATTTATTAAAACTACAATTAAAATCTCTACCTACTTTTTTTGGACAATATTTTAAAGAAGTGATGTTATTATAGCTACAATTAAAATCTCTACCTACTCTTATAGGTACACCTTTAAGACTTGTTAAATTATTCAGAGTACTACAGTTAAAATCACCACTTACTTTTATAAATTGCACTGGTATATTATCTAAATCTTTACCACTCAAATCAACATCACCTTTAACATTGATAAAAAGGTTTTTAGGATTAATAGTATAATTTGTGATACCCATTAAATCTAACCATTCCTTTACCTTTTCAGGAGTATTTAATTTTTCTTCATTCATAATTTATTTCTCCTTTCTTTAATTATTTTATGGTTATATTATACCATAAAAATTTTAGTTTGTCAAGACTTATTTTCATTTATAATTTTTAATAATTTATTTCTTGATTTGTTCGTAAACCCTTGCTTAGGATCTGTTGTTACCGTAAATCTTTTTTGATTTATTGAGAAAAATTTATTTACATCGTCTATAATAATGAATTTATCTATATTGTTTTCTTTTACAAACAATTCTATTTCTTTACCTCTCGTCTCTACAGGATGTTTTATGAATTTTATAGTCGGTGTTACTCCTAATATATGTTGTCTAATATCTTCTGAAAAATTTAATTTTAATTCTTTTATTGTTTGGATATTTTTCCAGTTTGACGATATTACTATTTTCCATTTACCTAAAAATGGTTTTATGGTTTTTTCTATAAAAGGAAGTTTACAAAATTCTATATCTTCATCACAACCATCTGGATGTGTAACACCATCAAAATCTAAGAAAAATATATTTATAATAATTATATTATACCATATAAAAATATCTTTGTCAAGTGTTTTTTTTTTTAATTTGCACTTAAACTATTTTCTGCAATTATAAGTTCTCCTTAATTGCATTTCCCATAATTATTTAAAAACTCCTCAAATAAACAGATATAATAATCTCCTGGTATTTTAAACAACATCTCCATTTTATCTAAATTTTTATATTCTACCCTTGATTGTTGAAAAAATGCAAAAATAGGAGTTCTACTACCTCTAAATACTAATAAAGGTTTTAATTTTTTAATATTTGCTTGTGGAATACATTGGAGTTTATATGTAACCATTAATGGCATTTTAGGGTTTAAAATCTGTTTAAGATTTAACTCCCCTAAATTGTCCCATTTCTTACACTCGATAGAAAAAGGAAATAAGTTTTTACCTAAATTTAAAGATATATCTCCGTCATCAGAATTGGTTGAACCTGAATTTGGATTTCTTTTTACTCTTAAATCAGAATTTAATTTTAGATTTTCTTTATATTCTGGATAATTCTCTAACAGAAAATCGTTTATCAAATCTGCAACTAAATCTTCAAATCCCTTTCCTTTTGATTTTTTTGCTGACATATTTTAACTTTTTTAAACGTTTAAGTTCTTTTAAGTTTTTCTCTCCAATACTATTTGCTACATAGTTATTTATGATAGGAAAATCTTGTAAATTAGTATATTCAGTATCTAATGAATATGTGTTTTGTGTAAATGTAACATCGATAAAATAATCCACTTCTTTTAAACTACCTTTAAAATTGAAATGGTCTAAATTTTTTTTATCTTTTTTATTTAAAACTACATATTTGTTTAGAATTAAAAAGTCTATTTTTTCTGGAAAATCTTTAAAACTACCTAAGTAATTTATATTAAGATTACAAAAATTTAAATGGTTATTAGGAAATTCAAATAAATTACCTATACATTCTAATCCTATATCAATTTCATTAATTTCAAGAATATTGTTTACTTTAATTTTTTCAGAATTATCTAATATATATATTGTTATTTTATCATCTATATAAAAATAGAAATTATCATAAGTCAAATTTTCATTAAAAGGAGGTAATTTACAAATTTTATTAGTAGTAAAAAATTTCAAAAAATCTCTGGTAGTTTTAAATACATATATAGGGCTATCATTATAAAATTTTTCTAAATAAACATCTTTATCAAAAAAATACTTGTTTGATTGTGTTTTAAAATTCTCAAAAATATTTTTATTAAAATCTTTTAGAAATTCTTTTACCTGGTCTTGTATATACTCTGGAAAATTACCATATTCAGGAAAACTTGGATAAAATAAAATTTCTCCGGTTTCTTTACTTTTGATTGGATATATTAATAATCTACCGTGTGGTTTTTTTATTTTAACATCGTCTTCATCTACCAGATAAGCTGCAAAAGTTAATCCTCTTAATAAATCGTATAAATTTTCTGGTATATAATATTCATTTATAATATTATCATATATGTTTAAACAAGAGTTCCAGTTTCTTTTATATGATAATCTTATAAGGTCTATAGGGTTTCTTGTAAATACTACTTTAGTATTCGAATAATCTCCTCTCTGAGGGTCGTTTACAAATAAAGACAATAATTTCTTGTTCTTTATGAATTTAGACAGTTTATAAGTATTTTTTGAATCTTTATACTTAACTGTTCCTTTTTCATAATCTAATATTTTTATTTTATTCCTTTTAGCAAAGGATTGTATTTTTTCAGGAACCGATATTTCCGGTTTCTTGGAATGGTCTATATTTAAAGATATTCTATCTTTGTCTCCGAAAAAAGTATCTAATCCATTATTAGGATTGAAATACATTTTTTTGGTTTCTCTTGTGTATTGAATTAAAAATTTAAATTCTTTACTCATTAGTTTTCTCCTTTACCTTAAATATTCAAATTTTTCCCTAACATTATTCAATATAGTATTAAGTGTCCATCTTTTAATATACTTGCGTTTCTCCTTATCATAAAGTAAATTATCATAAGCAAACTCTCTTGTTTCAGGATTAGAATATAAAAGACTTCTAAGGTCTTTTATATCTATTCTAAAAAAATTAGCAAGTGTTTCTTGCGCTTGGTCTAAATTTAGACCGTCCTCTATCATCATAATATTTAACATTTCAGCATATAGTTTTTCTTTAGTTTCGCATTTTTTCATTTTTTTCTCCTTTTTCATATTGAATTTGAATCAAAATTACCTTTGTATTCTATTATATACTTTTTTCTTTCATCTGTCAAGTCTTTTTTACCCCATAATTCTAAATACTTTTTCAATTCTTCTTCGGAATTAAATTCAAAATCCTCTATTTTAAGAATATCTTTTGTAAGTTCTCCTTCGTCCCAGGATCCTAAACCTTTAAAATATTTAACATAATTATTTGTAGAATTTTTTAAATCAGAATAATCATATATAACATTCACAATTTCCGATTTCTTTCCATATTCTATGGCAATGGGAGTTTTGAGTATTTTAATTTTACCCTTATTTAACTCATCTAACAAATACATATAGAAAAATATTAATAATAAGAAAGTAATATGATATCCGTCTAAATCCGCATCCGTTGCTATTACTATTTTGTTATATTCCTCGTTTTTTATAACAGAGTAAAGGTTACTTAATTCCTTATTATTAATTATATCTTTCTCAAGGCAATTTAAAGGTACTCCCTGTACTTGAAAATATCCTGAATTAGTTCTACCTAACAAGGATGCTAAAGAGTTCTTAGCAGAATCTCCTTCACATACAAATAGAAATTCTTTTGATTTGGTTGCAGGAAGATATTTAGAATCTCTTATTTTTACTTTTGATTTTTCAAGTTTATCTAAATTTTTCCTGGATAGAAATTCTTCTTTAAGTTTATAGTATTCTAAAATGTTATCTGTTATTTCTTTATTTTTAAGTATTCTGGAGATAAATTTATCAAGGTCAATATCTTTTAAATAATCTGATATTTCTTTATTAGAATTGGATATATCCGTTTTTAACTGACTATTGTTTTTGATATTTAAGAAATTCCTACCCATAAAAACGATATTAAGTTTAGATTTAATATCGGAAGTTTTAAGATTAAACTTTTTAAACTTATCTTTTACAGAATCCGATATTTTATTTAAAATATACTCTATATGTGTTCCTGAATTTATCTCAAGACCGTTAATATATGAATATATTTTTGGAGTATCTTCGAAGTTTGGTAATATACCTATTAGTATATTATTATCATCTTTGGAAGCAATAAATTCTCCTTTAGTGTCAAAATAGTTTAGAAAGTTTTTAACTATTATTTTTTCATTATTAAAAAGGAATTTAATCTCAGGATATAAAAATGCTAAGTTTAATACCCTGAATTTCAATAAATTTATATGAATATCTGATATTTCAGTAAGTCCGAACCTTTCCAAATCAGGATAAAATTCTACTTTGGTAAATGGTTTGGAGTTATTTTTAGATATTGATTCTGTAAAATTCCAATTAGAACCTTTGTTTATAAATTCAACAGTATATTGCTTACCAGAATTTACAGTAGTTCCTGTAAAAATTTTAGAATAAACATTAGTAAGAAATGAACCTACTCCATTCTTGCCTATAACTTTAGAATTATCATTGAAATTAGTACCTGAACGTGCAGAAGACCAGGCTATAAAGGGTAAATAGTGGTCTCCCTTTTTAACGATAGGAATACCTCTTCCGTTGTCTTGGATAGATACTTTAGTGGAAGATATATCTATTGTAATTTTTGAAGATGAATTAGCAGATTTGATAAGTTCATCTACAGCATTATCCAAAATTTCATTAATAATTTTAAGAAGTCCAGGCGAATATTGGACTTCTTGAAATTCAAATTTATTATTGTTTATTATCCATTTTGGTTGTGTAGATAATTCAGTGGATCCGATATACATATCTGGACGTAAAAGGATATGTTCTCGGTCATTGAGAATTTTAAATTCATCATTCATTTATTTTCCCTCTTTTATTTTAACTTATTTTTGTTCTTTCATTGTAATTTAGAATAGGTATCTTTTAAAGTTTTTAGTTTTGTTATAGTATTATTAATTGTTTTTTCGTAAACATCTAAACTATTTTCTAAATAATCGATTGTTTTATCAAATCCTTCATTTTTAATATAATCTAATTTTTTAATATCTTTTTCAGCATAAGCATTTTTAAGACTAACATAAAATTCAAGTAAATATTTTAAAACATCATATTTATCTAAATTTTTATCTGTATCATTAAAAACTCTTTTTAGTTCTTGAATTATTTCTTTTATATCATCGTTTTTATCTTCATTTAAATTTAAATTTTTCAATAAATCGTTGATTTTACCCATCTTTTAAAATCTCCTTTTAAAAATTAATTTAATATATTACCATATTTTGCCTCTAATTCCTTTTTCTTTTTAATTTCTTTAAACTCTTTTATAGTTATATTCTTACTTTCACAATACCTTTTAAGTTCTATATGTTTTTTGATTGCTCTAAATATTTTTTTAGATATCCAGTATAATCCATAGAAAACTCCAAAAAGAATTGCTAAAACAAAAATAAAACTTATAAAATTTTCAAAATTATTGTTTTCATTATTGGTGTTCATTTTAAATCCTTTTTTTTTTTTAATTGTTAAATTTTTTCACCTTGAAGAAAAAGTGATATATTAAGAAAATGTATTATATCAAAAACATTTTTATTCAAATTATCATCATGGGCATTTTTAATAAGTTTTTTTAAATTTTTAATCAAATCTCTCTTTTCTTGTGGTGTAAATTCTTCATTTAAAGTTTTTGCTAACTTATTCATTTTAATATCTCCTTATTTATTATGGTATAATTATACCATTAAAAATATATATTATCAAGTATTTTTAATCGTCTTCGGTGTTACCATTGATTTGACCATTTACTTTGGTAGTAAGTTTTTCGTCTTTAATATCAGGATTACCATAATAATTAAAAGACCATCCAACTTTTTCTGGAGCACCTTTCAGTGTTTTTAGATGATTAAAAGTACAATAAAAATCTCCTCCTACTATTCTTGGAGAATATTCCAAATTTTCTAATTTATTATCAGTACAATAGAAAGACCCTCCAACTTTGGTAGGAGAACCTTTTAAAGATGTTAATTTATTCATTGAAATTATAAAATCTCCATTTACAACACCAAACTGAACAGGTATTGTAGTTAATTGTTTATTAATTAAACTTACATCTCCTTTAACATTAACAATTAAATTAGATGAAATAGTATAATTTTGAATTTCCATTTCATCCAACCATCTTTGTACATCTTCTTTGGTTTTTAATGTGGTTGTTTCGTTTATGAAACTTTTAAATGTTTTCATTTTAATATCTCCTTATTGATTTTATGGTATTATTATACCGTTAAAAATTATATTTGTCAAGTATTTATTTTACAAATTTTCCTTTTACCTTACCGTCATAATCATAATCTTTTATAGGATTATCAAAACAATATAAATCTCCGCCTATATACTTAGGCGCACCTTTTAAATCTTTAAGTAAATTATGAGAAACATTGAATCTTGCTGCTACTTTGTCCGGTCCTCCTTCTAAAGAAGTTAATTTATTATTATTACAAGCAAATGAACCATTGATTTCTTTTGGAGAACCTTTCAAAGATGTTAATTTATTAAAAACACAATAAAAATTTCTACCTACTTTAGAAGGAGAATTTTCCAAAGAAGTAAGTAAGTTATCACTACAACGAAAATCTCTTTTTACTTCGTTTGGGCAGCCTTCTAATGATGTGATTCTATTACCACTACAATCAAAATCTCCATCTACTCTATTAAATTTAATAGGTATATTATTTAAATGTTTATCTGCTAAATCAACATCAGTAGCAACATCAACGGTAAAGTTTGAATTTATGGTATATCTTACAATATCCATATCGTCCAACCATTCTTGGATATCTTCTTTATTGGTTAAGTTTTCTGGGATATCATTAATGTTGTAAATAAATTTTTTAAAGGTTTTCATTTTAATATCTCCTTATTTATTATGGTATAATTATACCATATAAAAATTACCTTGTCAAGTGTTTATTTATAAATTAAAAAACCCTTTGAAAAATTTTAAATTCTCCAAAGGGTCTTAATTTTCAACTTATTTTATACGAAATAATTTATAGTAAATCTATGTACTTTTTAAATGTGTTAGATTCTTTTAATTTTTTATCTTTTTTCTCATCGAAACCTTTTAAATCATCATCGTCTATTTCTTCATCAGTGTCATCTTCTTTTATCTTTTTTTTCTTGGATTCTTTTACTTTCTCATCATCATCAAGGTCTTTTTCAATATCCTTTTCAGGGTCAACATCATCTTCTAATCCATTTATCTCGTCTTCCTGTTCCTCTTCCTCGGTTTCTTTTAATTTCTTTTTCTTTTTCTCTTTTATAGATTTTTCTTCCTCGTCATTGTTTTTGTCTTCTACATCCTTATCAACCTGGTCAGAATTCTTGTCTTGATTAGTATCTTCTTTTAGTTTTAATTTTTTAAAGTACTTTTCAAGGATTTCATCATCGTCCTCTTTATTATTATCGTCTTCACCGTCATCATCAGACTCCAAAACTTTTCCATCCTGGTCTTCGTCATCCTCTTTCTGTAACTTTTTTATTTTCTCTTTTAATTTTTTAATTTCTTTATCCTTTTTGGATTCCTCTACTTCATCGTCATCGTCAAGGTCTTTTTCAATATCCTTTTCAGGGTCAGCAGATTCATCATAAGAACCTAACTGTCTTGAATTTAAATCATTTAACTTATCGATAAGTTTCTGAATATACTCTGGATTCCAATTAGGAACATTATTCAAAGTATCAAGCACTAATTTATAAGCCGCACTTGTTTCATTTGACTTTGCCTCCTTAATCATTTTCTTTAATTTAGATTCAAGAACTGATTTTTTCTTTTCGATAAGGTTAAGATTTTTTAACGTTTTTTCTAAAATTGACATCGTTTGTATGCCTCCCAATAAAATTATATTTTAAATTTAAATTGTTTTAATTTATTTATAAAAATCGTTTAACTTATTTCTTCAGGAATTGGATATCCCTTTCCTAAAATACATTCCTTGGTACCCTCAATTATATTATTATAAACTCCCCTGTAAAATAAGTTTCCTATATAAAGTTATATATTCCTATATAGTCCTTTATATTAAAAACTTTAAAGACTGCTTCAACTTTGTTAATAACATCGTCCAGCAGGAGTCTATATCTCACTTTAGATTCTTTGATTTTTAAGTAGAACTGTTTCCAGTCTTTACCAAAATCCAAATCAACCAGGTCTTCCTTCCACAGGTTTCTTAATTGATTTACATCAAACTTTGGGTACATAACTGAACCACTGGTGCTTTTTTTATAATTATTTAAAGCATATCCTCTCCTATTAATTTCCATAGCAGCTGCTATGGAGTCCACTTCATCAGGGTATAACATACAACCAATAAAGGAACTATATTGAGGATATACTTCTTTAAATTTTATATTGTTTAAATTACATCTTTTTTCAAGATTAACGACTAATACATTCCTTAACCATTGGTTATTGATTAACTTATTAAATCTCTTTCCTAAACCATGATTTTTATTACCCATATCCAATTTCTCTATAGCAAATGCTTCACATTGGAAATGGTTTGCAATAGATATTATTCTTTTGGATATTTCTAATACAAGGTTTCTCCTGGTATTATTTAACTTTATTTTTCTGGTATCATTGGAAGCTGCTTTAATACTATTGAATTTGTCATTTAAGGATTTTAAGGATATAATTTCTTTATGGAGTATTTGGTTAGTAGTGTGGTCTTTAATCACAAATCCGATGTAATTAGGATTCATATCAATGGAAGCAATTCTGTTTTTGATTTTAAGTGGTTTGCTATCAGATTCTAATAATTTTTCTTCAAAAGTTAAGTAAATAAAATTGTTATCTATTTGAACAGATATGGTTATTGCTTTTTGCTCAG
>JAEHJW020005171.1_pt2 | contig 82289 bp, 77 predicted proteins | sample 9271431 | NCBI WGS metagenome assembly JAEHJW02 | reverse complement strand
ATGATGCGTCGCAAGGGAACCAAGCTGATCGCGGCGGCAGTGGCCGTGTCTCTCGCCGCCTTCCCCGGCCCCGCGCCAGGATCGGGCTGGGTGGACGACTGGATAAAGCAGAAGAGCAGCACTTCCCCCAGCTACTACGAGGGGGCGAAACGTGGCTACTACACAGGCGGCGGATTCTCTGCCCGCTGGGCCAATTCCAACGATTACCTGGTCACCGCGTCGCTCCCGCAGCTCAAGTCGGGGTGCGGCGGCATCGATGCCTTCCTGGGGGGATTCTCCTTCATGAACGTCGATTATCTCGTCCAGAAGCTGCAGAACATCCTTTCCGCGGCGCCTGCGGCTGCCTTCGACATTGCCCTGAAGACCCTGGCTCCCCAGGTGGCGGACACCATCAAGACGCTGGAGGCGATCACCGACCGGCTGAACTCGCTCCAACTCAACGACTGCAAGGCGGCCAAGGCCCTGGTGGCGACGGCTTCGAGCCCATTCTCCTCCATCATGTCCGACAGCCTGAAGGCGGAGATGAAGTCGGCCCAGACCGATTTCCTGGTTTCCAGCGGGGCGAAAGACCTGGCCCATGACGTGAGCAAGCTGTTCGATAGCGAGCTCAAGTCCGCCAGCGGAACAAAGCCCATGGCTCCCGGCACCATCCAGACTTCGGCAGCCAGCGCCACGGCGGGCTGTCCCGACGAGGTGAGGACCGTTTTCGGTGACGGGTCGGTCCTGGAGAACCTGGCTGCGAAGAGGGGGATGAGCAGCGATTACGTGCAGCTCATCAGGGGCTTCATCGGCGACGTCGTGGTCCAGAGTCCGGCCACTTCGGGGACTACCTACCGTGCCCAGTACATCCCCCCCTGCGACAAGAATGAGAGCTTCAGCTCCTTCATCGACGGCACTGCTCAACGGAGGGCCAGTGGCGGGGCGTGCGCTGACATCACAGACGCCAACAAGAACCTGTTGACCTACGTGAACGGCCAGATGCAGGCCATCGCCGGCAAGCTCAAGGCAAGGCAGCCTCTTTCCGCCGACGAAGAGACGTTCCTGAAGAGCACCCCCCTCTCGGTCGGCCTGATCCTGAAGAACGCGACGGCCACCAACACCGAGGGAGAGGTCATCGGCAAGCTCTCGGAGGTCACCGCCAGGGCCTTCGGTTATTACATGCTCCTCGACCTCTTCAACCGGGCGGTGCAGCTCAGCGAAAGCGCCAAGAACATCATGTCGAGCCAACAGACGAGCAAGGCGGGAGCCTCCCCCGAGACATGCCAGATCGCCCTGCTGGGTGAAGGGCTCCAGCATCTCCAGACCCTCGAGGAGAAAACCCTGCATCTACTGCAGGAAGCCCACCAAAGCTACGCCAACGCGGCAACCGAGGTGAACTCGGTGGAAATGCTCGTCCTCAACATGAAACGATTCGACGATACGGTATTCGCGGAACTCTCGGGGCGCTTCGGGACGGGTGTAGCCCGGCGGGCACTGGGGAAATCCTAACCACACTCAAGGAGAGAAAATCATGAGCAAGTCTACCAAAGGGCAAGAGAAACACGAAAGCGGCGAAAAGGAACAGAGGAAACCCCGCCCTACCCCTGAGGAATGGCGCGAAGAGCGGCACAAGAAGTCGGAACGTAGCGACCTGGCGTTCATCAGCCGGCGGACCTACGACCAGTTCGATTTCATCGGTCTTCTCAACTCCCACGACATCATGCTCCACAAGCTGAGATTGCAGGCAGGAAGGAGCAGGAAACTCAGTTTCGCCGTAGTGGCGGAGATCATTGAGAAGTCCGACAAAATCAAGGGAGACATCAATCTCCTCAATGCGCAAATAAGTAGGCTGCTTGGAGACAGATACATTCCGCCCCGCGGGTTTGACGACCCGCTGGCCAAAAACGACCAGGATGCCGACGAGGCGCAACCGGGAAAGAAGGCCGGTGCGGAGAAAAAGGGTGCCGGCGTGACCGGCTCGGCCATCTCGGTACAAGAGGGCATTGAGCTGCCGGCGTCGGCCTGAAAGGTCGGGGAGATCTTCACTTGTCCCCCGTAAGATGGTATGATGTGCGCCGTTTCATTTTATTGGGTATCCGTATTTCATGATTGAAACAGGGCCTGACGGAGATTCTTGAAACGAGTCATTCTTTTTATAATCGCTATCATGGTGACATCAATCGGGGTTACCTTCGATGTCGTCAGCAGAGTCCAACCGGAACCACTCCATCCTGTCCGTGTTACATGGGTCATCCATCTGTTCCTGTGGATGACGGCCGGTTGGATAATCGGGTATGCGTGGCAGCAGTTTGTGGCGTCTCTCAAAGCAAAATACGAGGTGGACGATGCCAGCGAATAATCCCGCTAGCAAAGTGACCTGGACTGAGGAAGACGATCAAGAGTTTCGTCGTCTTCAATCAAAGAACGACAATGAGGGGCTTACGGATGATGAAGATCTCGCAGCGACACAACTCTTCGAGCGTTATGTAGCTCATTGGTATCAAACTGATCCGGTCTTTCGGGAAGCAAAAAATACATTCCTTCAGGGTCTGGATATTGTGTCGAAGGTGGATAAATTGCTCTCTCTACAGGAACGGAATGCTTTGATCAGGCCGCTTGTAATGGAAGCATTCATGAAGATTAGCAGCAGGGGATCGCATGCGTGAAGGAGCTGTTCCAAAGGTGATCAACTTGTTAAGCACGATGTTGAGAGAGAACCCTGAACAGATACCTGGGCAAGATCGATTAGCTGTTACAGACTGGCTTGACTCTCTATACTACTGCCCGAATGATCACACGATCTATCATGCCGAGGGATACAGCCGAGGAGAAGTCTCTTTGATTCTACACCTGCGCAGGAATGGTATTGCCCCCGAAGATTTTATGCGCAGATTGCAGGCAGATCATGTGACAGGTACCGCTCTGAGCGACCATACATCATGAAATCCGGATACCCATTAGAATCGACAGGAGAACCCATGAAGAGCAGGTTTTCGATCACGCTCGTGACCGCCCTCATCCTGGCGCTTTTCACCGCTCCGTCCTTCGCGATGAAATCCTCCTGCGGGGAGCATTACGCCGGAGGCGAGGCGCCGGACATCATCAACGCCAAGATGCAGGCAAAGACCCAGGAACTCTGCTACGATGAGTTCGGCGTGATCCATTCCGGCCTGACGCGCACCCCGCTCTGGTCCGCCGAGCATCTCACCAGGTCCAGGCTTGATGCCGCCAGGGGGATGGTCCGCAAGGACACGTTCCACGCCGAAGAGCGGCTGCCGGAGTCGGACCGGGCGGAACTATCAGACTACGCGCGCAGCGGCTTTGACAGGGGGCACATGTCTCCCAACGCCGACATGTCCACCGATCAGGCGCAGCATGAGAGCTTCAGCCTCGCCAACATCGTCCCCCAGGACGGCACCAACAACAGGGGAATCTGGAGCGGGATAGAGAGCGCGGTCAGGACCCTGGCGAGGCGGGAAGGAAACCTGTACGTCATCACCGGACCCCTGTTCGTCGGCAACGACGTCAAGGCTCTCAAGCGCCGGGTCCTGGTGCCGACCCACATCTACAAGATCGTGTACAGCCCGAAGCGCAACGCTGCCGGGGTCTACCTGGTCAACAATACTGCCGAGGCGGATCTGCGCTACATATCGGTGGCCGAACTCGAGCAGATGGCTGGGATCGATTTCTTCCCCTCCATGTCGCCGGCCGTCAAGAGGGAGATCATGCCGCTTCCCAAACCGAAGGAGCGCAGGGGAGGCGGAAAGAGGCACGGGAGGACTTACAGGTGAGCAGGAAAAAGGATCTCAGCATCGCACCGTTTAAGAACGAATCGGAGTGCCTCCAGATCAACGGCCTTACCATCGAGAACCGCCTGGACCGGGTGTCGCTGTACGGTAGCCTCGACATCACCCGGGACAAGGAAGGTCTGGAGAAGGCGGCCAAGCTGAAGGAGATAGTCGATTCGGTGGTCGCGGCCATGACGGGCGAGGAATTGCCCGACAAGGCCGAGGTGGAACAGCCTGATACGGTGAAGAACCCCTTCGCGTAGGAAGCCGGCTTGACCCCTCATCACGAAGGTGGCAGAAGATTTTCGTATTTTTACACTCTTCCACGAAGAGATTCCGCTTGGGTTACGCACCCCGGAACAAATTTCAGGGATAGCCCCTGATCTGAACGCCCCGGCAGGGATGCAACGCAGGGAAAGACAAGGCGCGCTTTTCGCCCCTTTCCTGGTGAGATCAGCGTGCTCGACGAGCACCAGGTAGTCGACCTTGGGCAAAGGCGACTTTAAACAGCGACGATAGAGGTGCGTCCAGAACCGGACAGTGCCTTTTTTCATATAATAACCCCGCAAAGACCTGTTTCGGACATCGTGCCGGAACGGGTTTTTTTGTACCCAAAACCCGCGACAAGCCTTGGAAGCGGCGGGAATTCAACCTGTCCCGACAGGGAGACCAAACCTCTCCCCGCGCGGGATCGGTGACCGTCTTCTCGTTCGGGAAACCAGCAAGGAGGCAGTCATGGCAAGTTTGAACAAGGTTCTCTTGATAGGGAATCTGGGCAAGGATCCGGAAGTCAGGTACACGGCATCCGGAACGGCGGTCGCAAGTTTCTCTCTGGCGACGTCGGAACGTTTCAAGAACAAGGCAGGAGAATCCGAGGAGCGGACCGAGTGGCACAATCTAACCCTGTGGGGGCGTCTGGCTGAAATTGCCGGCGAATACCTGTCAAAGGGCAAGACGGTGTACATCGAGGGCCGTCTCCAGACCAGGAAATGGCAGGACAAGGAAGGCAAGGACCGTTACACCACGGAGATCGTCGGTGAGAAGATGCAGATGCTGTCGAGGAAAGAAACCGGACGCGAAGGCGACCCGGAACCGGACAGCTTCTACCAGCCGCCTTCCGGAGGAGACGAAATTCCCTTCTGAGCCCTGACCATCCGTAACGACCGAAACCAAACACAAGCCCGACAGGGGAGACACAGACCCCTGCGGGGTGGTCCGTCTCCTCTGTCCGGGTACAATCCACAGAAAGGAGATCGAGATCATGTTCCAGAAAGCAGTCAGAAAGAGAGCGAAAGCACGTATCGGCATCTGCGGCCCGGCGGGCTCCGGCAAAACCATGTCGGCCCTCAAGCTGGCATTCGGGATCGTCGGCCCCACCGGAAAAATCGCGGTACTCGATACGGAGAACGAAAGCGCTTCACTCTACGCCCACCTGGGCGACTACCACGTCGCCGTCATCAAGCCCCCCTTCACCGTCGAGAAGTACATAAGCGGCATCAGGGAGGCGGAAAAGCTGGGTTACGACCTCATCATCATCGACTCTCTCTCCCATGCATGGGCAGGGACCGGCGGTATCCTGGAGTTCGTTGACTCGAGGACCGAATCGGCGAAAGGGAACAAGTTTGCCGGGTGGCGTGAAGCGACCCCCAAGCACAACTCCCTCGTCGATGCCATGCTGCAGTCGCAGATGCATGTTATCGCCACGATGCGCAGCAAGACCGAGTACGTCCTTGTCGATGACGAGAGAGGCAAGAAAGTCCCGAAAAAGGTCGGTATGGCGCCCATTCAAAGAGAAGGTATGGACTTTGAATTTACACTGGTCTTCGATGTTGACCAGGAACGGCACATCGCCACCACCAGCAAGGACCGGACAGAGATTTTCGACGGTTTCCACGGGAAGTTGACGGAGGAACACGGAAGCTCCATCCGCGCCTGGCTGGAATCGGGAGAGTCGGCGCAGAATCATGCCGGTACTACCCAGGAACAGCAACCTTCGGGGCCGAAGTCTATCACGCAGGATCAGGTGATGGAACTGGAGGCGAAAATCAGTGAAGTGGGAGCCGACCGGGACAAGTTCCTCGCCTATCTGGGAGTGAACAGACTCGAGGATATTCCCGCCGAACGGATGACCGCCGCACTCAAGGCCCTGGAAGCGAAAACGAAGAAGAGCGACGGGACACCGGGCACGGTTACCGACATCACGGCCATCCTGGCAGCACGCCGCATCCCCTTCAAACTGGACGAAACCAACAAAGAGGTCTACGCCACTCCGTCGTATCAAGACTCCGCCTCCAAGGAGTTCCTGAAGACGAAAGGCTTCAAGTGGAGTTCCTCCTACAAGGCGTGGGTCATCAAGATGGCGGCCTGACCGCGATCCGGACCCATGAACGGGAGGAAACCATGCAACCCACCATTTCACTCATTGGCCAGCGTGCTTCGGCCACCATTTTCTGCAGCAACCTGATCCTGGAAGACGACAAACTCGTCGTTCTGCTGTCCGCCTACGGCCCCTCCCAGGAGGTCAGGGCCTTCGCCCAGATCCTCCACGACCGGGAGGCGCCCGTGTTGGAAATCCCCGGCAGGAAAAGAGACCGCGTGGCTGTGGGAGGTACCGTGAGCCTTATCGGCAAGATCGATAACGGCTACTCGGGACTGTACATCCTTCCCGGCCGGCAGCGCCGCCTCATCGTCGGCAACAGCCGGGAGGAATGCTTCGGCATCTACTCCCGCATCCTGGATCAGCAGCAGTTCGTGCATCGGGACTGGTATCTCCCTCTGTTCGACATGGCAGAGGAACTGACACCGCTCATCGGCACGAAGAAATGCTACCGCCATATCGAGAACGTTCCCGATGAAGTGAGGAACCGAATCAGATACGGCGGGTTCGCCTTCCCCGAGCCTGCATCATGCATCTCGGTCGAGGTGAAACAGGAACAAACTCGGCAGTAGCACAATCTATCCCGGAAGGGGTAGGTGGCATGGTCACCTCCCCGCAAAGGGATAGCCATGCCGCCTCCCCTTTCACGAGGAGCGGACATGGAATTCACTGAAAAAATCAACAACCACTCCCGCACAAAGGGAAACGAGCTGGCGAAGGGGTTCTATCCCACCTTCCCGCGCGACGTGGAGCTGGTCAGAAAGGTCGTCAGCATAAGTTTCGGCTGGGACCGGACGAGCGTCCACGAGAAGATGGTCACCATCTTCGACCCGTGCGCCGGTGAAGGGGCTTTCCTGTCGAGCATGGTCCGCCATGCCAAACAGGCCGCCACCGGATCGAGCGCCAAGAACACGGCCGTCGCCTCTTTCGCGGTGGAACTGGACGCGGAGCGCTTCAGGAAAATCCGCGGCACCGATCAGAAACTCAACACGTCGTTCTTCGACACCACCAACACCGGGTCGTTCGACATTCTCCTCCTGAATCCGCCTTACAACAGGAACGGCGGAGAGCTCGTCTCCTGGGTCGAAAAGGCCGCCCCCATGGTTTCCAAGCGGGGGGTCATGGTCCTGATCATCCCGGAATACGAGCTCAAGGGGAAGATGATCGAACTCCTGCGGGGAAGCTTCACCTACCGGTATGCGTACAGATCGGAGGAATACGGGGCTTTCAGGCAGCTGGTCATATTCCTGCGGAAGAATGTCAGCAACGAAACGACCTCTTACCGGTCACCCTACTATCACAACTACGACAACCTGGACAACACCGGGGAGGACCTGATCCTGACCCAGGCCGAAAATCCGATCCTCATCGAGGTCGAGGCAGGCGGGATCAAGACCAGGCCCATGCTCCAGTGCCGGGACCTTTCAGGGTTCTACCTGGAGTGCGAAGAGAGGCTGGACAAGGCGATAACGGTGATGCTGGACAAGGAGTATCCGGCCAGCTACGACACCAGCATTCAGCCCGTATCCACCCTCAGAACGGCCCATGCCGTCCAGCTTGCCGCCATGAACAGCCAGATCGAGAGCGTCGCCATAAACGGCGTCCACTACCTGGCCAAGTACATGCTCGTCGAAAAGCCGGAGACGTTCGAGGATTACGACGACAACGGCACCAAGACGACGACTGTCATCCACAAACCGACCGTAGAGACCTTCCTCATGGACAGGACGGGCGAGGTGAAAGCCGCCCGGGAACTCGGCTTAGACTACGTGGAGCTCAATTCCCAGCTGTCCACCATCCTCCTCAAGAAGCTCACCACCATCTACAAACCCCTTCACGAGATCGGCCGGGACGAGGAATATCTCGCGTCCGAACTGAAGGAGATCGGCCTGAAGGCCCCCCAGCGGGAGGCTGTAAAGGCGGTCATGAAGGCGTTTGCTTCAGGGAGGAAGGGGATCGGCATCCGGGCCAACACCGGAACGGGGAAAACCTGGATGTCGAAGGCGGTAAAGTATCTCGCCGGCGCCAAGAGATCGATCATGGTGACGGAACCGCAGCTCGTCCCCCAGATGGTGAAGGAGTACGAAAACGAGGGCTTCGCCGTCCACGTGATCGACTCCTGGCAACGGTTGCGGGAACTCGCCCGCTCCAGGCCGAAGGGTCTCTATCTCATCGCCTACACCCGTCTCCGCATGCACCCGGACTTCGTGCCCGTCACGAAGCTCGCCCGGGTGAAAACGAAAGAAGGGATCAAATATACCGACGCCTGCCTCAGTTGCTCGGCCGAGGTGAAGAGGATCAGCAGGGGGAGCAAGGAACACTGCCCCGTCTGCGGCGACGTCCTCTACACATACGTGCCGGAGAACAAACGGCCGCGCCTTCGCTACCGGCAGTGGATCGCCGACATCGAGAGGAACGGCGCGTCAACGGAGGTGAAATCACACAACAAACAGCTTCCCTACATCCGCTTCCTCAAGCGGATACCCTTCGACCTCGCCATATTCGACGAGGCACACAACGCGGCAAACCTGATGAGCAATCAGGGGACGGCGTTCATCCGCCTGGCGGCCTCCGCCAGACGGGTTCTCTGTCTCACCGCGACCGTCACGAACGGCATGGCGAAGAGCCTCTACAACCTGCTCTGGGGGGTAAATCCGGTGCAGATGCGGGAGGCGGGATGGGATATGAAGTCCGCCACCGACTTCCAGGCGCGGTTCGGCGCCTATAAGGAGGTCAGGAAAAGCGACGAGAGAAACCGCCACCGTGATTCGGAAAAGGTGCAGACCTACGACACGGCGGGGATCTCGCCGGCTGCCCTGGTCTACACCCTGCCGAACTTCGTGAACGTGGACTCGGAGGATTTCGACGACCTACCCCCCGTCGAACGGGAAGTCATCAAATGCGCCCCTCATGCGGAAGTGGAAGAGTGCATGAGGACCATCGACAAGATCATAGACAATGCGGAACTGCCGATCGAGGACAGAATACCGGTCGCAAGCGTAAGAACGGCCGCCTTCCTGCGGGTGTCCGACACCTTCAGGCACGCGGACGACGAAATCCGCCTGCGTGGCGAACTCCTCGGCACATTGTTGCGACGGCCGGTCGATGAACTGCTCGATAAGGAAAGCGAGCTGGTCAACATCGTCCGTCTGGTCGAGACATGGGGAGAACGGCTCCTGGTCTACACCGGGAACACGCAGAAGATCGACATGCGCGGGCCGCTCAGGCGGATCATCGCCGACAGCGTTCCCGGTGTGTCTATCGACGTTCTTCCCGACTCGGTAGCTCCCGAAAGACTGACGGCGTGGTTCGAAAAGACCACCGCCCAAGTCGTCATCGCCTCATATCACCGGGTAGCGACCGGACTCAACCTCAGCCAGTTCAACAACCTCTGCTGGTACGACTACTCCGACAACACCAGGTTGGCCGAACAGGGGGAAGGGAGAATCCGGCGCGTAAACACCGCCGACATACACCGCATGACTTACGGGGAAGTCCGTCCCTGCCGATACTGGTATCTCACCTCTTCGCCGATCCAGGAGGCTCAGCTCGCCTATACCCTGGAGGTGCGACTTGAAGTCGCATAAATGATTGTTTTCCTTGGCAACAAGAGAAAACCTGTTGTCCCATCAACAGTAACCTACCGATACATGCGTGGCTGGTAACGGCCGGGTATGAAGCTATCGGGACAATGTAACCCCGCCCGAAAAGGTAAGCAAAGACCGTGAGGTTGAAGCCGATTCTGCAAGTGTCAATGCGGATTGGGGGCTAGGTTGGATGGTATGGTCAACACATGTGAACCGTCGTTAAACGCCGTGATGTAGAACAAGCCAAAGACACTGACAGGCTTGAACCAAAAGGTATGTAGCTGGCTATTCCCTTTTCTAGTGGGAATACATGGGCATCAAAGCTACCGGTGGATAGACGGGACCTAACCCATTCTTGTCATTTATGCGGAACAAGGTAAGCCCGTATCTCTCCTGCTAAAACAGGTAAGCCGACCGCAAGGAAAGCCGAATTGAGGTGCGGGTAAAGGACGTCGGAGAAAGCGAATGCCATCCTGTAATGGGGTGGATAGGGATTGAGCGCAAGCAACATTATCCCACGGGAAACCGGGCAGACTTCCGACGGGTCTTTAATCACGAGAAAACTTACAGAACCTCTCGAAAGGAGGAAAGCAAATGGAAACTGAACATGAAAGCTCAACGGCGACAGTTTGTGCGCCTCCTACGGAACTGGAATGGCACCAGATCAACTGGAGCAAAGCCCATTCAAATGTAAGGAGGCTGCAAGCCCGTATCGTGAAGGCGGTCCAGGAAGGTAGATGGGGCAAGGTGAAAGCCTTGCAGCACCTACTGACCCGCTCATTTAGCGGCAAAGCAATCGCCGTCAAACGAGTGACAGAAAACCGAGGTAAGAACACACCGGGAGTTGATAAGGAAACATGGTCAACTCCTAAGTCCAAATCTCAAGCTGTGTTGTCCCTCAAGAAGCGTGGCTACAAAGCACAACCCTTGAGGCGGGTTTACATCCCGAAAGCAAACGGAAAGCGTCGCCCTTTGGGTATCCCGACGATGAAAGACAGAGCTATGCAGGCACTATATCTGCTGGCACTGGAACCAATCGCCGAGACCACAGCCGACCCCAACTCTTATGGGTTCAGGCCGGAACGGTCATGTGCAGATGCAATCGAAGCCTGTTTTGCAGCATTAGGCAAGGGCAAGTCTGCTCAGTGGGTACTGGAGGGGGACATCAAAGGATGCTTTGACAACATCAGTCACGAATGGATCATCAATAATGTCTCGATGGACAAAGTTATGCTCCATAAGTGGCTGAAAGCCGGTTTCATCGACAAAAGGACTCTCTTTCCTACAGAGGCTGGGACACCCCAAGGAGGCATCATCTCTCCGGTCCTGGCTAACATGACACTGGATGGATTAGAAAACCTACTGAACAGAACGTACAGAAGAACGTACGGGAAGAACGGTTTCAATCCGAAGGTGAATCTGATCAGATATGCGGATGATTTCGTGATAACCGGCTGTTCGAAAGAATTGCTGGAAAACGAGGTCAAACCTCTCGTGGAGCAATTCCTGGCCGCCAGAGGGTTGGTTCTCTCACAGGAGAAAACCAAGATCACCCATATCGAGGAAGGCTTTGACTTTCTAGGGAAAAACGTCCGCAAGTATGGCGGGAAACTCCTTATAAAGCCATCGAAGCGGAGCATTCTGGATGCACTACAGAATGTCCGCAAAGTCCTGAAGGAGAATAAGTCAGCAAGACAGGCGGCGTTGATAAACTTGCTCAATCCTATCATAAGAGGATGGGCAAACTACTACGCATCCGATGTCTCTGGCGATGCCTTCAAGTTAATGGAACACAGGATTTGGAGAGCCCTGTGGAATTGGGCAAAACGCAGGCATCCAAAGAAAGGAGCTCTATGGGTAAAGAGGAAGTACTTCATCCAAAAAGGCTCCCGCGATTGGATTTTCGCCTGCGGGAACGGAATTGAGTTACGTAACATAACTTCCGTGCCCATACGTCGCCATGTGAAGATTAAATCCGAAGCGAATCCCTTCGACACTAAGTGGGAGGAGTATTTTGAGCAGCGGTTGGGCTTCAAGATGCAACACACTCTCAGTGGAAGTAAGGCGCTTCGGGCACTCTGGAGATTTCAGAAAGGTATCTGTCCGATCTGCAACCAAAAGATAACCGCAACCACAGGATGGGAAAGCCATCATGTTGTATGGAAATCCAAGGGAGGAAAAGACGGAAACCAGAACAGAGTGTTGCTTCACATCAACTGCCACAGGAAAGTTCACAGCCAAAAGTTAACTGTGAAGAAGCCGGTTTCTCGAAGGAGAAACTTACAAAAGGCCTGAGCCGTATGCTTCGAAAGGGGCACGTACGGTTCTTTGGGGGGAAAGAAACAGAGATGTTTCCGACCTACCCGACAAGAGAATGATCGCCAAGCTGGCGGAAGGGGAAACACCGGACATCGACCCCGCGGAATGCACGAGTGGCAACCAGTCGTTTTCCGCTCTCATTACCAAGGCGCTCAAGGAAGGGAACATCGACTATCAGGACCCTAGCGCCCTGCTCAAGAAGATGACCCGAACCGACAACGCCAGGGTGAGGGACGAAAACAAGATCACCGCAACGGCTTCGGCAACGGCCAAGGTCATACCTTTTCCTCAGCCGGAACCACCGACGCCACCCGTTCCTGAAACCGTCCCGGTCATCGTCTTCGAAGGCGGCTGGGAGGTCGAAAGGCAAATCCCGGCAGAGAAGTACCACGAGTACCTGGAAGAAGGGATGCTGGAAGTGACCCTCTTCGGCACGTACCTCGTGACCGGGAAGCGCGCAAGGCGCGGAAGGGCGTAAAAAGCCAACCATCAACCACCCCTCGGGGAGATTCCGTCTCCCTCCGGGGATACGTGTCTCCTCCTGGGACAACCCGAAAGGAGACACGAAATGAGAACCAACACAGTAGCCATCAGATGCGCCAACGGCAGAACCATCTACATGAAGGCGGAGAAGTCCGCTGTCGAGATTTCCTGCAAGAACATCATCGCCGGAATCATGGTAGGAACAACTCTCCTCGCGTCGGCGGTCATCGCCTACGCCTGCATGTAAACCATCACAAACCCCGATCAGGGAGACGGACTCCCTCTCGGGGGCGTTCCGTCTCTCCGGGCATGAAAAGGAGACAGAACCGATGGCACGCCTCGACGATTTTCTGAAAAAGGCAATACCCGCACATCAGCAAAAGATGTCAGCACATCTTGGTGATCGCACCAGGTACGCCGGGGCCTCCGACATAGCCGGATGCCCCCGCAAGGCGGTACTTGGCAAGCTTCAGCCGGTCGCCCATTCCATCAAGCAGCAGCTCGTCTTCGCAAGGGGGCACGCGGCGCAGGCCATGTTCAGGGAGTTCTTCCTGTCGGGCGGCGCCACTTTCCAGGAAGAGGTCGAGATCTGCCACCCGTCCCATGACATCGTCTGTCATATCGATTTCCTCTTTCGGGGGAGAAACCGCTTCCATGTGGTCGAGATGAAGTCCACGGGCGGCATTCCCGAGGAACCTTACGGCAGCTGGGTCGACCAGTTGCACGTACAGATGGGCCTTCTCAGAATCAGGGAAGGCGAGAAAGCGGAGATTGGCGGCTCGATCCTGGCGGTAGACCTGAACAAGGGGGAATACCGGGAGTTCAACTCCTATGCTCCCCATCCGGAGGTCTTCACCCCCCTGATCGAGAGGGGCAGTCACATCCTCTCCGCCATGCGCGGCGAGTGCGAACCGAACACCATACCGAGCATTCTGTGCGGCCACTGTTCGTACCGGACAGGATGCCCTGCTCACAGGGATCAGGAGATCCCCCGGGAGGTCACAGACCGTGTCGCCGACTATGAGAGTCTTGACCGGCAGAAAAAAGCCCTCGAAAAGAGAATGGACCCGCTGAAGAAAGAGCTGATCTCCTTCTTCGGAGAGCGGTTCCAGGGGATCACCGACACCGGGATCGCCGTGGCGACGACAACCGTCGCTCCGGGCGAGACCGTCGACTCCACCAGACTGAAGAAAGACTTCCCCGACGTGTACCAGGCCTGCAGCAAGCCGAAAGCGGGCTACACGAAGCTGGAAGTCAGACAGTTGCCACCAGCGCCGCTCGCCAAGGCGGCCTGAGACCAAACCCCATCCGGGGGCGAATCACGCGCCCCCCGGGGTCACTCCTTTTCACGGGGAGGCGCGTATCCGCCCTGAAAAGGAGCAGTCATGAAAACACGAACGGGCGTCCTGCCCAAAGATTGCAAACATCTCTCCCGGTCGAAGATGAACAGCGAGGACCTCAAGGAGCTTCTGTGGACCATCCTGGCGGCAGTCGTCATGGTGGTCTCGGTCGGCTTCTGCTTTCTCGCCGCCTCCGCCGCTCCGGAGCCAGAGGCTCGGGAAGCGGTCATCCTGAAAGGAGGTCACGGGCATGCCGGCTCTTACCCTGTCGCTGCACGGCGCCAATCGAATCCTTGAGCGGTCTGTACCGCTCGAGGCACTGGAAGGCGTCAAGCTCGCCGTCCCGCTGCTCACGGAAAAACCCCTGCGTTTTCGCTACAAGGGGGTCACGGTGATAGCGAGGATGGCGTCGGGATGCCCGAAGATCATTTCCGCCTGGAAGGAGGCCATATGAAGGACCTATGTGATTGCGGCGCGATCACCGCGCTGAGAGAACTGCACAAGACGTACGGCAAGCTCCACGACATCCTGTCCGACTGCATCGAAGCGGGCAAACTGTCCGCGGCGGCCATGCCTGACGACTATGCCGTCATCGTGGAGCAGATCACCCGCTGTGTCGCGATAGACCATGCGATATCGGCGGTGTTCAATCTCTACGACGACGAGCTCGGGGAGGGAAAAGTATTCCTGTTTTCTATCGACCCGGCGCTGTTCAAGAGACAGCGGGCACTCCTTTCCCGCCTCCTCAAAGAGGATAAACCGCGCCCTTCCACCGACCTGGAACCTCTGGAAGGGATCAGGAACCTCCTCGACGCCATCGCCGACCAGGCACATGACTGGTACGGCATGGACACGCTTTTTCTGGAGGAGGGGGATCGTGAACCCTGAAGCATAGAACACTCACCTGAACGTATTTCAAACCCCATGGGGGCGGATCATTTCCCCCAAAGGGGGATGGTCCGCCTCCGAAAGGAGACAGCCCATCATGAAACAATCCATCACGGAAGTATTCGGCATCCTGGCTCCCGCCACGATCACCGTCGATGTGCGCGACAACGCGATACACGCGATGATCCCCCGCTCCAATCCGGACTACGTGTTCCGGAGAGAAATCCTGTCGGACATTCTGGCCTGGATGAAAGGAGCGGCGGGAACCGATCCTCTCTATCTCGTAGGTCCTACCGGCTCCGGCAAGAGTTCAATCATTACCCAGATCGCCGCGCGGCTCGGCATCCCCCTCTACGTGGTCTCGTGCCACGAGAGGATGGAGATCCCCGAGCTCTTCGGACGCTTCGTCGTCAGAAGCGGCGAGATGGAATGGGTGGACGGCCCCTTCATCCAGGGGCTCAAGGACCCGGCGTCGGCGTGGATACTCCTTGACGAGGCGGATACTCTCGACCCGGGCACCTTCGTCGGGCTGAACGCCCTTCTCGAAGGTCGCTCCATCATCGTTCCCGAAACCGGGGAGACCATCGACCCGCTCCGTTTCGGCGCCCGTATCATCTACGCCGGGAACACCGCCGGCAACGGCGACACGACCGGTCTCTACCAGTCGACCAAGCGTCAGAACCTCGCCTCCATGGGAAGGTTCATGATGCTCGAGGTCGGTTACGCGAACGCCGCGGAGGAGGATCAGGCCCTGGGGAAAGCTGTCCCGGAGGTTCCCTCCCCGATCCGGCAGAAAATGATCGAAGTGGCCAACAAGGTCCGCGACCTCTTCCGAAACGGCGAGATCGAGGTCACCTTCTGCACCCGTACCCTCATCCGGTGGGCGCAGCTGGCCACGTTCTTCAAGGCGAAGCCGGGAATAAACCCCATGACCTACGCCCTTGACCGGGCGCTCGGCTTCCGGGCCGAACCCGCCTCCCGCCAGGCTCTCCATGAACTGGTGCAGCGGATCATCGCATAGGAGGTGGGGTCATGTTCGTTCCCGGCAACACCCAATACGGCATCTGGATGAGGGCTCCCTCCTCCAGCGGCGGAAAGGACTGGATCGGGTTCCTCACCGACAGGGAAGTGATAAGTCAGTGGGGAAAGACCGGCCAGGTGAACCAGTGCAAGGTCATCGGACCGGCCCCCTCCCGGATTTTTCTCGACCAGAAGATCGAGGAGAAGAGGGGAAAGGGTTACCGGGTCGTCGGGGAATGGTTTCCCGGCAGAGGATGGTCGCACGAACGAAATGCCCAACCGCCACCGCAACCGAACCCTCCATCACAGAACAGGCCGGCTGCCGCGACGCCACCGCTGAACGGAAACGTCATGCGGGAGTGGCTGTCCGACCAGAACAGCGAACTATGGTTCTGACCCAACCCGGGGGAGACGCTATCACCCCCACGGGGTGACGTCGCCTCCCCAAACATCGAGGAGAGACACAATGAGCCAAGACCACATACTCAAGAACATTTCCATCATCGTTCTGTCCGTTTCCCTCTGGACCGGAAGGAAGAAACTCCGGCCGGAGGATCTGAAACTGGCGGACGGGAGCGAACTCCCACCCGACAAGCTCGCCACCCTCGGGAGCAAGAGGGTCATGGACCCAAGCGCCCTGGCGCCCTTCGCCACGTTCAAGCGGAGGGCCGAGCGGGCAGTGCTCGGGTTCGGGACCCGTTTCCTCGGGGGCTACGCGGTCCCCATGGAGAGGCTGAAAATACTCATGGGCGATCTGGCGGAGATCGGCAGGGAGTTCGACGAAGCCAAGGAGACTTTCCTGGCCGAATATGACACGGCGGTCGAAGAGTGGATCGCCGAGAACCCCGGCTGGGAGAGCGTGATCCGCAACGCGGTGGAGGACATCAGCTACGTGCGAACGCAGCTCTCCTTCTCCGTACAAACCTTCACCATCAACCCGGTGGAAGGGCATGAAAACGGCCTCGCGGCGGAGGTGAACGGCCTGGCCGACCAACTCCGCCATGAAGTCCGTCAGCAGGCCCTGGCGACCTGGGACAGCTCCTTCCGGGGCAAGCTGGAGGTCGGGCAGAAGGCGGTGCGGCCGATCAGGGCGATGCTCGACAAGATCGAAGGTCTGGTCTTTCTCGAGCCCGGCCTGAACGAGCTGGTCACCGGCATCAGGCTGACCCTCTCCGGTCTGCCGAAAACCGGACCGATCAAGGGGAAGGATTTCGCCGCCCTGTGCGGCGCGATTCACCTCCTCGGGAACATCCCGGAGGCCCGCGAGATCGCCGAGAATCCCCCTGTCGAGGAAGAACCGGCAGAGGAACTTCCGGCGGAGGAAGCGGAACCTATGGAAGAAGCCCGGGAGATCGAGGTCGTCCCGTTCACGCCTTACGTGCCTCAGTTCGAGGAGGCGCCATCCGAATGGTTCTAGTCCTGTAAAGGACGATCCCGACCCTGCCGGGGAGTCATCAACCGACGCTCCCCGCAGGGGGGAGCGTCATCAGGAGAAACCATGGCACCGAAAATATCAACAGTCATCGGGGGGCTGCGGATCGCGCTGCAGGCCCTCGCCTCGAAGATGGGCGTGACCCTCCACATAGAGGGGGACCAGGCCTACACCAACGGAAACATCATCGTCATCCCCACCCTCCCGGCCGATGACCACGAGGCGGCGATACTCGCCCGTGGCTACGTCGATCATGAAGCGGCCCATGTGGCGCTCACGGACTTTTCCATCGAGATGCCGCCATGGACCAACATCATCGAGGACGTACGGATCGAGAAGGAACAGGGGAAGATATATCCCGGCTGCGCCGCCAATCTGAAGACCCTGGCGGCGCTCCTGGCAAGAAAAGGAAAGTTTCGCGGGACTCCCGCGCAGCCGCTCTCGATGCTGATGTCGTGGGCGTGCTGTCGCGCCAGAACTGACGTGCTCGGACAGCCCCTCGGCAAGATCGCGAAGAAGGCGGAAGATTTCTGCCGGAAAGCCTTAGGCGACCACTTCTGCGATCTCTTCGCGGCCCTCGTGGACAGAATCGGTTCGTGCAGCTCGACGGCCGACTGCGACGGGCTCGCGAAGGAAATCGAGGCCCTCATCGACAACCCGCCCGATCCTCCGCCTCCGCCACCGCCCTTACAGGGCAACCGGCAAAAGGAGGAAAGGGACGATGGAGGGAAATCGCCACAGAGCGGCAACGACCCTTCCGACCGCAAGAGCGACCCTTCCGAGTCCGACGAGGACAAGGAGGGAGCTTCCGGGAAAGAAGGGAAACCCGCCGATCCGGACCGGACCGATACCGGTGGTGAACCACCGGCTGCCGGCGACGGAAAGGGCTCCGGGAATGATCCCGGTGAGGCGGACGCCGATGAAGGCGGTTCCGGCACATCTCCCCGTACCAGGGGTGCGGCCGGCGGAAGCGATCCGCTCTCCGACCGGCAGAAAAACAACCTGAAGAAGCTGAAGGTGGCAGACGCCGCCGAAGCCTCACAGAGGGTTGATCTGGGGCAGATGGTTTCCGCCATGCTTGGCAGGGAACACGAGGAAGGCGAACGTAACGGAACACTTGAAGAGATTCCCGACACCTCGCAGTTCAATGTCGGGGCGGGAAGTGGCCCCGGAGACCAGAAGACGGTCGAAGGGGACATGGGGCTCGACGATGCCCGTCGTAAGACGAGCAGGTTGAGGGCTCAGCTTGCGGGACTCCTGCAGGCTGTTCGCATAAAACACGCATATCCGAAACGGGTCGGGTTCCGGATCGACGGCCGGTCGGTCCATCTCATCGGCTGCCGGACTCCCGACACTCGCGTATTCGCATCCCGGCGGATCAGGGACGATGACAACACCGCTATCGTCCTGCTCACCGACCGCTCGGGTTCCATGAAAGACAACAACAAGATCAGAGTGGCGCTGCAGGGCGCATTCGTCACCGCCGAGGCGCTGGAACTCCTTCCGGGAGTGGCCTGCGCCGTGGGAGCCTTCCCCTGGGGCAGAGACATCGTGCAGTTGAAGGCTTTCGGTGCGAAACCGAGAGCCGGACGCTTCAATGTCGGCGCCAGCGGCGGCACCCCCATGGCGGAGGCCCTGCTGTGGTCCGGCATGCTTCTCACCCACCGTCAGGAAACCCGGAAGATCGTCATCGCGATGACGGACGGGGCCCCTGACGATCACGAGAAGACCGAAAGAGCGGTGGCGCGGCTGAGAGCCTGCGGGATCGAGGTGTACGGAATCGGTATCCTCGACGCCTGGATAGAAAGCTGGCTCAAGGAATCGTCATCGGTCATCAGACAGATCGACGATCTGCCGGCCGCACTGATCGGCCTCCTCAAGGAGGCGCTCATCACCAGACTCAAGGCCGCCTGACCTCCGTTATGGAGGACCCGCCCGCACCGGGAGTTCTAACCGACACTCCCGTATGGGGGGAGTGTCTTCAGGAGGCACAAGTGAAAATGAACAAAGTGACAATCAATCCGGACTACTTCGGTCCCGGCAACGGCCTGTACGTCATCCATTTCGAGGAGGGATGCAGCACCCTCGGCTTCGATCGGGTGATGGAGCTGGGGAACCTGCTCGCAGCAGAGCTGGATCGCTGGGACCTGACCCCCCTGCCGGCCGAACGGGGCACGATGAAGGCCTACCGGAAGTACCGGCAGCTGACGGACCTGGTTCATCAGAAACACAGGCAGACCGGGTACCGCTCCCGGGCGGAACTCACCCCTCAGCTCATCGGCCTCGAAGGAAAGAGGGTCGAGGTGGTGGACCGATACGGCGAGAAACGGCGCTTCTGGGTCGGCAGATCGACCGGCTGGATACCGTGCCACCTGGAGGTCTCCACCAGGAGATCGGACGGGGGCCCGGCAGTCATGGGCGCACCGTTCCAGTCGGTCAGGGTAGTCTGAAGCGATCGGCAAAGTCACAACGACAAATCAAACATCACCCTTCGGGGGGGCTCAAGTCCCCCATGGGGACGTCCGCCCTCCGGAAAAGGAGCCCGCGAAATGTCCCCCTATCAGAGAAATCTCTTCGGAGAGGAACTTCCCCCGGAGAAAAAGAAAATCACGATCCTGTCGATCGAGGCGAAGTACCGGAAAGAGGTAGTGCGTGAAGACGCCCCTGCGTGGGTGTCCAAGCGCTTCACCTCGGCGAGCCAGGTCTTCGAGATGTTCCATGACCTCCAGAGGGAGGCGAAGGAGCATTTCATCGCGTTGCACCTGGACGGCAAGAACCGGATCGCCTGTCTCGACAGGGTTTCGGTCGGCTCCCTGAACCAGAGCATAGTGCATCCACGGGAGGTCTTCAAGACCGCTCTCCTGTCGAGCGCCGCGGCGATCCTTCTCCTCCACAACCACCCAACCGGCGATCCTACCCCCTCCCGCGAGGACCTGGAGATCACCAGGCGCATCAAGGAGGCGGGCGAACTTCTCGGCATCAGGGTGCTCGATCACATCATCATCGGCGAAAGCTACCTGAGCTTCGCCGAGCAAGGCCTTATCTGACAACCCGGCAGGGGAAGAGCTCCCTGCGGGGGTTCTTGTCCCCTGTCCGGACAGACCCGAAAGGAGACAAGAAATGGAAAATGGGAAAACCGGCAACGACACGCCGGCAACGAAAAAACTCATCCTGTCCGTGTCCGACAGCAGCGATTTCTTCGAGGCCGCGGATTACGCGGTGATCGAACTTACCGCCGAAATGATCGCGCGAATCAGGGAGCTCTCCGAAGCCGTCCGCACCCTGGGCGTCTACAGGGTTTCCGAATTCGACTATTCCTGCGTCTTCATGAACGCCGACTACGACCAGTGGGAAAGCGGCAAGGTGCCGCTGAAGGAATACCAGGGGAGGACCGAATGCAACCTCCTCAACATCACCGACAGCGGCTTCTACTGGTCCGGGCTGTACAGGCACACCGACATCCGGTGGTCAACCGACACGGTGTACCTCTCAGACCTCGACAGTGGCGACTATGACGAGCGGGAAGAGTATCCCGACAATGAAGTACAGAAGGCCGTCTGATGGTCGATTTCAGTGGATACCGGATCGAGAGGACGGATGAACCGGGGATTCTGGGCTACGCCTACCGTATCTTTGGGCCGCGGGGCACGGAATTCGCGCTCATCAGAAACAAGGTCAATCCCCATCAGTTGTTCGTCGTCAATACCAAGACCATGAACCCGAACGCCAGGATCAAGGGGTACGGGTGGTGGACGGACAAGGACGGCGAACTGCGGCCACTGCGCTGAAAGAAGACAATACCCTTGAGAGGAGTCCTTATGAGACATCCCCACTACGACTACACCCTTGATGAGGCCCTGGCTCTGGCCAGATCGATAAAGTACGGGCCGCTGCCGTTGCCTTCCGATCCGACTCCGGAGATTCCGGAGGCGATCGGGATCGTCGGGAAGTCGCTCAGAACGTGCGGCTTCAACTGGATCACCGGCCGTGTCGCCCTCGAACTCCTGCGAAAGGCCAATGGCGAAGAGGTCGCCTGGTCCTGATCAGCAACCCCAACGGGGAGACAATCCCCGGAAAGGGCTCTGTCTCCCCATTTCAAACAACAAGGAGACAGCCATGGCTGACTACATTTCCCAGGGGCCGTTCCAGCCCTCGATACCCAAACATCTCATAACCGAAGAAGACATGAAAATCCTCGACGCTTTCGGACTCACCATCACGCCGGACGGAGAAGACAAGCTGTATCTCTTCGCCGATGACTGGTGCACCCACGGCGTCCTTGCCGCGGATGATCCGAAGGACGACACCGAGCTTGAAGAGGAGGCCCTCTATTCCTGCCTCCAGGGGATCATCCGCCGTTCCAACGGCGAACTCCCCTGGATATCGAAAGAGACGGCGTACACCTGCACCAGGAACCTGCCGGACGGATTCGGCGGCAGCGCGGTATTCGTGACCGCCGATGACGTGCAGTACTTCGGAACCGGTTCGTGGCTGGAACAGCGAATCCATGAAACGGAAAACAGGGACAACGTGCCGAAGCCTCCCACCGTTTGCGTTGTCCTGGATGGTGGAGCTGTTCAGAAGGTCGTTACCGACCTCCCCGAACAGTTTCCTGCATCAATGGACGTCGTGGTCATCGACACCGACGTGGAAGGTTTCGACGAACAGAGCCTCCTCAAGCTCCCGCACAACGGCGAGACAGAGCATGCCGTGGGTCATCTCGTGAAGCTGTCGAACTCCGACTATGACCTGGCAGCCGTTGTCGATCAGATCAAGAAGAGGGGGTGGTGAAATGGCCCCACGGAAACAGATGACAGGCGAACCCACCAATGAGGAACGTGCCGAGCGGATCGACACGGTGATGCAGGCGTACTGCCTGACTCTCGATGGTCGGGATTTCGAGGGCGACGAAGATGACTTCAGGGACCTGCTCACGGACCTGATGCACTTCTGCGAGCGAATGGAAATCGACTTCAACGAAAACCTCCGTGTCGCCCGAGACAATTACGAACACGAAAGGGAGGTTGAAACCGGCATCCCCAATAATCTCGGCTGTTCGGAATGCGGTTGCATTCTCGAGGTATCCCGGACCGACACCCTGCTGGGGATCGACCGGGTGATCTTCGACTGCCAGAACTGCGATGGGACATTCATCCGGGAACTGACGGTCGCGGACAGCCCCATTGAGAGAGCCGTCAAATGCGTCGGTTGCGGCAACCTGATCGTAAGAAGCACCGCGCGCATTTTCTACCAGAGCGACGATCTCGCCCATTACATCGGCGAGTGCTGCTGGGACGAGCGGCTGAGAGATTGAACAACAATGCCAACCCGACAGGGGGCGGAACCTTTCCCCTTGGGGGAGTTCTGCCCTCTCACACAGAAAAGGAGACAGAACATGGCAAGAAACCTTCTGCAGGAACTGATAGAAACCTTTCCTCAGGCCGATCCTGCAAGCGAGTTCCATGGCGAGGAGATCAACGGCTGCGAAGCCGTCAATTTCATCTCCGAGTTCATCCCGGATGTCAGGGAACACCTCGATAGCGAGGGGAACCGTGAGAGCGAAGCACTCGCGGTTCTAAAGGCATGCTGGAAATTTATTGAGAACGTGACTGACGAGTACCCGGAGCGGACCGACAAGTTTTTCGACCTGCGCGAGCGGGTGCGAAACGTCCTGTCGGATCGGCGCCATGAACCACCGACCGTAGCCGTCATCCTCGAAGGGGGCCTGGTGCAGTGCATCGTTTCCGACCGTCCGAATGACATCCAGTCGATGAACCTCATGGTCCTCGACTATGACACGGAAGGAGCGGACGAGGAGGAACTGCTGCAGGTGCCCCAAAAGGACGGCTCCATCTCGACGGCAACCGGTCGCTACGTGGGTTTCGATTACGCGGAGATCGGCCTTGCCGCCGTCATGGATCAACTGGACACGAGAGGATGGTAGGTCAAGGAAAAGGAGGATTGAGATGAGTCCCAAAACACCACGCCCGGCCGCCGCGCCGGGATACACGATTCAACGTCGGTCGCACTGCGGCAAGATTTTCGTGACCGTGACGACAATGGAAGGGAAACCGTTCGAGGTTTTCATCCGCTTCGGCAAGGCCGGCGGCTGCGGCTCGGCAATGGCCGACGGCATCGCCCGGCTTGTCTCCTACGGACTTCGCTCCGGGCTGGAGGCCCATGATGCTGTCAAGGCATTGGCCGGGATCTCCTGCCACCAGGGGCCGAAGACCTGCCTCAACGAGGTGGCATGCGCGATCAGGCTGGTGTTGCAGCACCTGGAAACAGGCGCTGACCTCAACGGCATTATCGAAGATGAGGAGTTTGCTGAAGCGAACGGCTTGGAGGTTGTCTCCACATGAAAACATCACAGAGGAGTATGGGTATGAAAGAAACGCGTCTGATTCTTATGGTACTGGCGACGATCCTTGGCGGCTGCAGCCACAGCCAGTGGGCCAGTGTCGAGCTTGCTACCAAGGGGGCTTCCTGGTTGAACCCCGTCGCTACGGTGGTCCACATGACTGCCAGCACCGGCAGGGCCCTGTCCGATCCTCAAGAGGAGCTGCGGGAAAAGGTGCAGCAACGCGAAGAGGAGCAGAAAAAGGAACCACCCTTGGAAAAGTCGCGGCCGGGTCCGCCTGAGACCGTGACGAAGTAGCCGGTTGAATGGTGGCATAGTCCACCCTTCAGATAAAGGGGAGCGGTGCTTCATGCACCCTCCCCAGGCCTCTTCCCCAGCTCAAGAGGGTTCCTCGGAGCCTCCGTCAACACGGTGGTTGCGGGGAGCCCTCTTGGGCGCCAATCACAGAGATAAGGGGGAGAGGACCATGACAGTCAAGGCAAGGATAAACGGCAGGGAGTATTCGCTTTCGTGGGAGGAATTCGAGAAGGCAGTGCTGAGGAACGATGTTACCAGCGGCCAGATCGAGGTCGTTTCCATTTTCACGGGAATGAGACCCTGCAAGAGTCTTCAGGTTGGATGAAGCCCATCCGGCCTGGATAGAGGCGGCCCTCGTGGCCGCCTTTTCTTATTAATGCCTGGAAATCATTCGTGAATTGTGGTACTTACAGATTTCACATCAATGCGATGAAAGGTCCGAGATGACGAAAGCCGATTTAGTCGACAAGATTCAAGAAAAGCTTTCATGTAATAAGAAAGAAGCCGTTGAGTTGGTTGAACTCACCTTGGATATTCTCAAGGATGCCATTGCGACCGAAGGGCATGTGAAGATAAGCGGTTTCGGGAATTTTGTTGTTCGCCAGAAGGCCGACCGAAATGGAAGGAATCCGCAGACCGGGGAGACCATCACCATCACATCACGGAAGGTTCTGACGTTCAAGCCGAGCGTATTGTTGAAAAATCGTATCAATCAATAAGTGTGGATGCAGAATAATTGGGCCTAACATTACTCCGGCTGCCAGGCGCAACCTACCCAGTGCTCTTCGTAACGCTTCACAAAGTCTTTCATCTCGCGAATGTTGACCCCAGGTTCGCGGCAGGCCCGGGCGCAGGTAGAAACGACATCCCGGTAGAACTCCGGAGCGACATGCCTGATACCGTCATAATTCATAAGCAATTCCGGAAGGCGCTCCGTGATTTTTGCTCCGCGAGGTGCCATCACAATACTCGGAGGCTCGCCATACGTGTTGATCAACACGTATCGCCAGCTTGGGTCTGCGGCTCCTAGGCGAGGGACAATCTCACAAGGACATGCATCTCCGCCTTTGGAAATGGATTCATAGACTTCTTTGAGGGCCGAGGGTTTGTTGGCCATCAGGACATAAGGCCCGGCCCCTACGTACCCCCCCATGCTCTCGTCGTATTCGATGCCGAGCAAGTCTTCCAGGTCAAAACGCGCATGCCGGTCAAGGGGGGCTTTTCCTGAGGTGAACCACTGAAGTTCCCGCAGAGTGGCCCCTGCACACTTGGCAATCTCTGCAGGCGGATTGGGCCAGCACGCCACGAGGTTCTTGGCGATTTCGGCTGCGTTGTCATAGTCACTGTCGGCCCAGAAATCATCATCCTCAACGATATCCTCCGGTGCCTTCTCTCCTGGCAGCAGCCAGGTCCTGCCATCAAGCCCGTCGAGGCTGAAATAACGGGGCTGATCGGGCGGCAGGGAAGATTCCCAGGATGAAAGCCATGAACCGGGTTCCCAGTCCAGTCCTACGGTCAATGTTGGCTCCGGCCTTAGTGCTGGTAAGGCCAGCCATTGCTGGATTCTTTCTTCCACCTCGCGACTGTTCACGCCTCTTTGACCACCCCTGACATGAAAATCGTGGTCATATTGAGCGTCCCGGCAAAGCGCCTGGATGGACCCGGTAAGAGCCTGGTCTTTTCTGTCGTGCTTTCCCAGCAGCCACTTGCTGGAGTCCTGTGCTGAGCGCAGGGAAGCAGGAAGGGATTTCTCCTTGGCATCGGCGACCTCGACCTGGACTCCGATTTTTGCCATTTCCCCTACCAGTTCAGGGCTGGCTGTCGCTAGGTGGCGGTTGACCCGAAGGATGTCGGGGCGGCCACGCAAGCCTCCGGCGTTACGCCACGCATCCAGGAGAACATCCCGGAAGGCCTTGGGCTGCACGACTGGAGTGAAGGTCATCCACCGAATGGGTAACCCGGCAACGGTCAATCCATAGAGTATGAGCGGGCTGAGCCCGTATCGCTCTGCATCCTTGATCTTGATCGGGTCCCGCACTGATACAATGCCATGCTCCGGATGGTGAAAAAGGAACTTGGCTATCGCAACGTAGAAATGATGCTCTCTTGGTGATGGCTGCGTCTGCTGATTCATGCCCCCTCCTGGGGAAATACGAGCTTTCCCCGAGAACTATCGTAGGCTCCCCGCTCTACCAACAACCGGGCCAACAGCAGGTCGCGAGATAGTTCGGATCGATGATCTGGATTTCTACTGCAGGAGTTCATTCATTAGCTTCTGGAAATATCTTGGGTATTTCTTCATCACCGCCTTGGCTCCGCCCCGGTCTTGTTTCAGTGCCTTCACGAGATCCTTCTTCTGAGTCGCTGCCAGGTTCAAGGATGCGGCAAGGTCCTGAGAGATGACACGGTCCGAAAAGCCAAGCTCGTAAAGGGCAATGGCGGTTTCCGTGGGCAGACCATATTTCAGGCGCTTTTGAAAAAGCTGCAGACGATTGATCAGCTCTCCGGTGCCATCTTGGTCGAGTGTTTCGAAGAATTCACACACAGCGCCTACTACAAGCGCACCGTCATAAGCGAGCGTCCCTTCGCAGACGTCGACGGCATGATCGATCTTGAACTCCCTCCGGCGGGTGCCCCATATCATCTTGGCTTTTCGCTTACGGATGATTTTCAGGAGGTCGCTGAAGGGCTTTCCACTGATCCATCCATGCGCGATTTCTTTAAGCACCTCCGGTTTATCGAACTTGGTGAATACGCCACCGTTGATATGCCGGGTAAGCAATGGCCAGACAAGATCGAGCGCTTCTGTTTCATCAACAATCGAAAGCAGGCTGTCAGCGTTGGACTGAACCCATCCCTCAATGGTTTGGGCATCCTGAATACCGTAAAGCGTCCTGCCGTAGATTCTACGGCGAGTTGCATCGGTGATGTTTGCGGAGATGTTCCCAGCGACAAGCTGAAACAACTCGCGGATATGCTCCTTTTTCTGCTCATCAGTCAGGAAAAAAGCAAGCGTCCCTTCGGCCAAGCGGGTCACATCGGCTTCCGAAAGACCATCCTCAGATTCATCCCAATGGGATAATAGGAAGCTCTCGACGGCACAGATGAGGCTGATTCTCCAGGCGACTTGCCGCTCGACACCGTCTCGTGAGAATCCTTTGTCTCCATGTCGTGCGGCTATCCCGGCAGCCAGTTTGGTAACGTCATCAGGATCGTTGATATAAGCCTTGGCAAAATCCAAAGCCTCCATGGTGATGGTGTATTTCTCGTCATCACTCTTGATGGGGTCGAAGATCGATAGAAGATTGCTGATGCATGGCTCAGAATTGCGCGGCTCCAGAAGTTCTTTCACCTGATCCCAGCGCCATTTATCGTTGCGAGCCTTTCGCTTGTCATAGATCACCGGATCTGCAAACAGGATGCTGCCTTCGGTATGCATCCCGGCGCGACCCGCTCGGCCAATGAGGTTGTGGAAATCGCGAACCTTTATACGTTCCATGCCTTGGTAGACACTGGTCACGATGAGGTATCGAATGGGAAGGTTTACACCCTGCGCCAAGGTGGATGTGCAAACAACGAATCTCACAAGGTCGTCGCGCATGGCATGCTCCACCGCCAGCCGGATACCATGCGGCGTATTGCCATGATGGGAAAAAATGCCGTGCGCCGAACTCTGGGACGCCGGTGCGTCAGCACCGAGATTCTTGACGTGCAGATGTGTCAGCCGCTCAACTTCCTGAGCGTCAGAAAAATCTGACGGTAATACCACGGGTGCGCCGCGCTCGATAATATCGACGGCCTTTTCGCAGACGCTGGCCGCTGTCGACTTCCTTCCGCAGAAAACAGCGATACTGCCATTCGGGACCAATTTCAGACCAAGGTATAGTGCGATAGCCTGCCCGTCAGTCTTTTCAGGAAAAAAGCGGTCCGTCCTTTCCCGCTTCTTCCTCCCAAGATTGAATCTCTCAATCACCCTCGGAACGAAAAACTCGTTTTGTTCGGCATCACGGCTGTCGACGTATTCGATTCTTCCCAACTGATCGAGCCAGCTCGCGAACCCGACCGACCTGAAAGTCGGAATCAGGGTTGTGCCTTCGACGACATTAGGCTCGCCGTTCAGCCATTCTCCGACGGCTTCGGCGTTGCTGATGACCGCTGAGATCAGCACCTTCTGGGCACCTTTGGGAATCATGGAGCGCAGCGATGTTAGGAGCAGTTCGTATGTAATGCCTCGGGTGCCGCTGTCGAACTGGTGGCCTTCATCAAAGACCAGCAGGCCAACGTGGGCAGCCAGCTCCGGAGCGTGCCGGAGGACGTAGAGCAGCTTCTCTGGGGTTACAACCAGGATCTGTTGGTGTCCAAGGAGTTCGGCAATCTCGAAGTCGGTCTGTAGGGCATCGGATAATTCATCCACCTTGGTGGGGTCGTTGTGGAATGCCTCGACGAGGCTGTTCTTGATCTCATGGCACAGCGCCCTGAAAGGGGCGATGATGATGGCCAATGCTACGCGGTCAGTCAGAAACGCGCTTCGAAGGATCAGCTCCGTTGCCTTGGTTTTGCCAGCGCTGGTGGGCATTTGAACGATGGCAGACTTGCCTTTGAGAACATCAGCCTTGCCCAAGAGGTGTTGAGCGGGCCAGAGTTCCTTGATGAACGAATCCTTTTGCAGCGCGTGGAGCCATTTGTTGCGAGGCAGGCCTGAATATGATGGCAAAGCCTTCCAGGCGGAATTTTCGAGCTTTTTCCTCGGAACAGCAGTGATCACATCACCAAATAGAAGCTGCCTGGGTGTGCCATATTCATAGACGGCATCCCTCAGCTCCGTGGCCAAATCAAGAAGATTGTCTTCGCCATTCCCATCCTCGAAAAACTGGAGAATCCATTTTGAAATACCGTCGATGAATCCGCCGAATGGTCCCTCAGCTCCATCAAAATAGGTTCCCAGATCGGCCTGCAACAACCAGAGCAACAGGTCTTCCAAACCATCGCCATACAGATCCGGGCAGTCGCCATCGATGCGCTTCGCCAATACCGACGCGCTTCCAGGAAGATCGCACAGGTAATAGGAGGCGGAGCCAAGAAGCACAAGGTATGGATCAAGTGTCTCGTTCAGCTTTGATTGGAGGTAGGAATCAAAAAAGCGGGCAGAAAAAAGTAGATTGGTTTTCAGCTCCGAGAGGGAGCCGGGATCTGGCTCCTCCCGGTTGATAGCGGCGGCAAGGTCGCCCAGTAAACCAATCGATATGGTGAAGAGCTTGGCCGGATCTTGCGTGATTTTGATGTGATGCTCTTCCGGAACACCGTACTCGAGCATCTTTGCCTTTGACCTGGTGACGCCAAGCAGGAGTTGGGATTTCTTTTCAGGCCTCATCCGCAGCCCTCCTGTAGAGCTCGTTGACAAGGTCCATCATACTGGGTCCCTTAATAACCAAGAGGGCAAGACTGTCACCATTAGGATGTGGAAAGTACTCCTTGTATTTTGCGGATTTGGGGATTTTTCTGCAGTCTGCCGAAGCCAATTCTTCGGCATCGAAACACTCATCAGAAATGATAGTCGCAGCGCCGTAGGTTTCCTTATAAGGCATATCTACGGGGCTTTGAAATCTCTCGATCCTTTGAGCTTGTTCGATGGCCCCTTTTTCATAGAGCTTTTGCTTGATAAAGTTCAGCGATTCATCGATTCGAATGTGATCTTTGGCTGAATCGTTGATAGCATCCTGTAGGCGGTTGATCTTAGAGGTGGAGAACTTTGTCTTGGATTCAAAGACAAACAACACGTCCTTGGTGGAGGCTTCGCCGTCTTTTTTGTGAAATCGGAAACCAATTACATCGCTGCCCTTGGGCGATTCATCTCGAACAACCTTCGATGACCACCGCACCCTGGGCACCCAGTAACCGAGAAGCCATTGAAGGTAATCGGAAACCAGTATTTCCCCAAAATCTCCTGCTCGGATTCCTGGGCCGAGTTTGGATGTTCTGCATGGGAACTTGATATTCGTCAGATAATCCGGTCGCGGACGTTTGCCCCGGAGGAAATCGATCTCAGTATCCAGGCAATAGTGATTCCGGAAGTGTTTCGCCCAGGCGGAGAGCACTGCCTCGTCGTTCTCATGACGGAACTCCCAGACTTCGACCTCCTTGCCGTCGGCGGTCGTCAGTCGTTCGCCGGTGTCAACGAGCCATTTTGTATGATCTGAAGTCCAGGGCATTTACAATCCGTTTCCAAGGTTACATATCTTTTTTCTCAATCCGAGCAGCATTGAGGTGATTACATTCATGGCCATACGAATTCTCGCGTTGCCGATGCCATTCCAGAACCTGTAAAAGCTGGTCTCGAATTTCCTTTGCCGTCGCTCCCAGATCAACGGTGGCAAATCGAATTTCATGGTTCTGGATCACGACGGCCTCGTTAACCATATCACCCACCGAAGGATGAAGGAGCAGACCCGAGGCGTTTTCAGCGAGGAGATCCCCATTACCTTCCTGGGACCTCAAATAGGCGTAAATCTGATAGACGTATCCGCTGCGCAGTGTTTCTTCCCGATACCAGCCACGTGTCACAACGGAGTTGAACTTCGTGTCAATGACAATACGGCGTCCCGCGTCGGAGTGGTCGAGGATGATGTCGGTTCGCATCGAGGGGAGGATCTTGTCCATGCCCAGACTCTTGCTTTCAATCTGCCAGCCAATTGTTTTGCCCGCATCGACGCGCCATCCTCTATTGGAAAGCACGACATCATAGAAACCGGCGATCCCTTTTTCGTAAAGCTTCCGAATCCAGGTAATTTCTCTATCCGGCAACGACAATTGCTTTGCGCCTGCAGCCTCTGTAGGTAGGGCAAGATTGAAGGCCAGATGGGCCGCAGCAACCATCGGTTGATCATCTGCATCGTGCCTCCCGAAGCGGTCGATGGAGACCTCGCCACGATTCGGACGCTCCCCGGTTACGCCCATGCGTCTCAAGCTTACCGCCAACGACCGACATCGGTGTGCCAGCCCCCCACGGAGAACGATTTTGGATATTTCCTCCAGGGCCGTCCGTACATAGCGGTTTCGGGCTGTATTGATGGTCAACTCATGGAATCGGCAAGCAACCTTTCCACGATCCAGTAATCGATGCCTCTCAGTGTTCAGTAGGTCGATGCGTCCGCGCACGCGGCCAAGAACAGCCTCACGCGATTGGTAGCCATAACTCAAGTTGCGCTGAATACGACGCTCGACGCGACGGCAAAGCATTTCTGCGACCAGGTCTGGGATGTCATAAGGGTTATCCTCTACGGCGACCTTTGCCTTTTCGAGATCCCTGAACAAATCCGATGCGTACAGCATAAGCAGCCAAAGGTTGCGCACCGGGATGCGGCCTATTCGGCCAATCCCTTCATGGGCGTCTGATATCAAGTTGGCTGCAGCAAGTGTCACGATCAGAATCCTTCCAGCAAGCGTTCTCTCGCCTTCTGGGATTTCTCGAGCGCATCGAACCAGTATTCATCGAGCAACGGACCGATCTCGGTATCAACCACCTGACGGAACCATTCCCGGGCATCACTGATGGGAATACCGAACGGCGGTGTGACATAGCTGTGCCCCACTCGGAACTGAGGCCCGAGACCGGTGTCGGCTGAAATGTCGCTGTTTAGGGCAATGAGACGCTTCTCGATTTCGACAAGGATTTCTGAATCAATACCGCACTGGGATTGAACCCAATCGTGCCAGGGCTTTCCGAGCGTGGGTTCCAGATCAATGAAGGCAAAACGGCGACGCAATGCCAGATCGACCAAGGCGAGGGAGCGGTCGGCAATATTCATCGTGCCGATGACATAAAGGTTGTCCGGAATGAAAACACGCTCGCCATCTGACCGTTTGTATGAAAGCTCCAGGGCCTCATTTGGCGTTCTCTTGTCTACCTCGAGGAGCGTCAGCATCTCGCCGAAAATCTGTGCGGGATTCCCACGATTAATCTCTTCAATGACGACGATATGCCTTGACGTTGGATCTTTCGCGGCGGCCTTCATCATCTCCACAAAAGGCCCATCCACCAGCGTGAGTTTGCCATCTCCCACCGGCCGCCAACCACGAATAAAATCCTCGTAGGAAAGGTTCGGGTGAAACTGCACCGCTCGGACTTTGCTGTCGTCGCGTTGCCCCATCAAAGCGAAAGCCAATCGCTTGGCAAGTCAGGTCTTTCCCGTGCCTGGCGGCCCCTGAAGAATCAGGTTTTTTTTGGTCCGAAGGCGCTCGAGAATTTTTTCGAGTTTTTCCCGGGCGATGAAACATCCATCCGTCAGAATGTCATCGACGGAGTACGGTTCGATGGGTGCAGCCGTGACCTCTGCCTCGGGTGTGGCATCCGCTTCGTCATCCTGCGAATCAGGGTCTGTGGCATTCGGGTGGGCAGATGTCCCACTATCCTTGAAAAGCCAGGCGGCAAGTGACAGCTCCGGGAATGAGTGGACGGGATACGCATCCTCCTGGAAACGAGCCTCAAGGGTGTCCAGCACCGCCAGATAATCAGTGGCATTGCAGCGGCCCTTGGGGCCGTTCATGCCAACCTGAATGTTGAGCTTCTTGCTGATGTAACGCTGGGACTGACCATCAAGGGTCGGGAAATTCCAAGGACGAATCCAGTACAGCCCCATGGTAAGGTTCCACCCCACACCATAGCGCTGCGTCGCGTTGTCGTAGGCTGAGACAAATGCCGACCGCGCCTCCGCGTCATCCGATTCCGCAAAAGCAATTGCCTGGGCAAAGGCTTCCCAGAGGGTGTCAATGTCATCTGGTTGGCGTTTGTTGTCGAAACCGAAAAACCATGACTTCTGATTATTGAGAATTGGAATCCCTTCAAAGGAGTCCGGAACAGGCTCAGACACTCCAAGCAGACTGGCAAGTTCGCTTGCAATAGCTTTGCGATTTGCATCGGTGATCCCCCGGTTGAATATGCCCATGGCCGTAAATGGGCAGATGTCCTTCAGGGGGCCAGAGGAACCATCCGCGAATTGATCCTGCAGGTTGGAGAGGCCATCCACCTTAGAGGCAATAACGTGGATTCCAGCAATCAGCTCATCTCGCCTATTCCGAAAGGTAAGGAGTTTGTCAGCTACCGCCTCGTAAAAGCGAGTCCAGTTGAAACGGCGCTTGTCGACAGCGCTATCACCGAATCGTTCACGCCAGTAAGGAGCATTGCGGAACCGGTTGATGTCTTGCGCCTTTTCCTCGAATGTGAATCCGATTAAAGCATCTGTGGTCCAGTCGCCAGGCAAGACCCGCCAGACCGTGCTTCGATTGGTGTAGAAGTACCACTCACGCGGAGGATCGAAAGGTTTCCAGTCAACCTTCAAGGTGCGGCCGTCACCGAGATTCTCTTTTACCGTGCCAATGGCTTTGATCGCCATGACGGAAACGGTTTGGCCTCGGTTATCAAAGGGGAGATCGTGCTTCCGCGTATAGGACGACTTGATCGCAATGCGGTCCCCCACCTGGATAGACTTCACTGCGTCGAGGTATTTGTCCTGATAACCATTTCCCCAAATGCCTTCCTGCAGAAAACGGGGGGTCTGATCATCAGTTCCGCCGTATGTGGCTCCGACAAACCAACAGGCTCTGGCTCCGGCTCCTTCAGGTTTAGGATTCATCTTGTCTACTCTCCTTCAATCTCATATGGTCCCCTCAATTTGCATCTTATGGTAGACGGAGCACCATTCGGCCTTGGAGATGTCCGCTCAACCAGATCGGTCATTGTCTCCATTTGAATACCCCATCAACCTGGAGGATGCCGTTCGCCGTAACATAACCGAGAGTCATGGGTCGGAAATCGTTACAGAAGGATTCGACATATGCCTTCAGCAGGCGACTCTGACGGAGAGTGTCCAATTCGTCGGAGAGATGGTTCACCACCTCTTGCGTCACCAAGGTAATCAGCTTTGCTCTGGCGCGGGAAGCCACGACGTTGAAGCGGTTGAGGCTCATGAGGAACTCGTCTTCCTCTGCAATCTGATCAGGATCTCCCAGCGTGTAGGACGCTATGATCACGTCTCTCTGCTGGCCCTGGAATCTCTCGACGGTGTCGACAGCGTCGCGGATCGCATCTGCAACGGCTCCAGAGGCGCCAAATATCTGATGCAGCCGTGATACGATGGCCGCCTGCTGCGCGCGGTGAGGCGTCACGACGCCAAGTGCCTTTTGCCAGAACTCGGTGGTCGAGTAAGGAGTTGATGACGGCGGTCGAACCCCGCCCGTGAGCGGGTCGACCTCACCGGAGAGTGCAGACGCTACACGACCATGGAGAAGCGTCGCCAACGCCGCCACTGCATCGGCCTCGAACTCGTTTTGCTGGCTGCTCCGTCCGTCCTCGTAGACGAAGCAAGTGGCGGGCTGGTCTGGATCGAGGAGTTGGGTCCATTCGGGAGTCCAATGGAGCGTGATGGGCCAGTTCCCAGGCTGGCTGACAGGTAGCGGAGAGGTCAGCTCAAGGCGCAGGTTCGGCGAGCGGCTCGTCAGTGCGGTCCGGTAGCCCGCCTCTCGGGCGAAGGCCACCAGCGTGTCGTTCGAGCGGTAGTTCACGTCGAGTGCGCACTCGACGACCCCGTAGCGCGAACGCCAGTACTCGTAGATGGAGCCCACCATGTCCTCGAGCCCGGCCGGCGGTTCGGCCTTGTGGATCGGCGGCAACTGCAGGTGGTCGCCAGCGAGCACGATGGATCCGTTAGCGGCGATCGCGCAGAACGGAAGAACCGAGTGTGCGACGTCCATCTGCGAAGCCTCGTCGACCAAGATGAGGTCGAATCGCTCATCACAGGCACTGCCCTGGTTGCTCGTGAGGAGGTTGTACACCTGCTCGGGAGTCCCTCCCACCAAAACGCAGCGGGTGGGACGCTCCAACTCGCCCTTCAACCCCATGAGCACCGGGGAAGGGTTGCCCCGGTCAATCTCGACATCAGTGAGCTGCGGAGTGTTGGTCGAAGGCTCCTGGAAACGAGAGCGCACCCGGAATCGGTCGCACTGCCCCGGAAGCAGCGCTTCGATGTCTCCAGCAGCGTCCGCGAGCACGTTGTCGATTGCCGTGTAGGTCGAAGCAGTGAGCAGCACTCGTATCGTCTGCCCGCGTGCCTGCGCATCCAGGATTGCGCCGACGATCACGGCGCGCACAGTGAGGCTCTTGCCGGTGCCGGGAGGCCCCCAGATGAGGCTCGCCCGGTGGGTGAGCGCATGCTGCCACGCGTGGACCTGCGATGGGTTCAGCGAGCGGCCCGCCGACTGGAGGTAGGCGACGAGTCGCGCCTGGATCGCTGCGGGTGCCTGCGTCGTCGTCGCGCCACTCATCGCGGTGGCGTTCCACAGGAAGTCCGCAGGAGGGCGATGTGCCGTGCGCCTCGGGCCGCGACATCCGGCTTGTCCGGTCGCGGCCACCGCCCTCGCGTTGGCGCGCTGCGCAGCCAGGGGCGGATTCGCCAGCACCTGGAGCGCGCCGCTTCCATTGCTCGCCGAGAGCTTCCGGGTGAAGAAATCGGTGTTCGTCGGATCCAGCGTGACGTCTGCAGCGAACGACGCGACCCCGTGCCGCTCGATTGAGTCGAGGATTCCTGGCATCCCGTCCTTGGGGGCCAGAGCGACAAGACCACGATTCCGGTCGAGCGCGATCACCGTCACGGCAGTAATCGCCTCCATTGTGGCTCTCCAGAACCGGTTCCCGAGTTGCTGCTGGAGCTGCGTGTCGAGAGGAGTCCCCCGAACCATCCTCGAGATCTTCCGATCGAGGAACGCCTGATCGGCCGCAGGGCTCAGCGCAAAGGAGAAGTCTCCTGGCTTGGCTTTCAGGTCGACCGAGTCAGCCGAGAGCTCATACACGCGCAGCCCCGGACGGGTTGAGACGTTCAGCTGCTGAAGCGCCTGAGTCGCGGCCGTTCCGGTCAATCGCTGGGTCAGGAGCGCACTCCGAAATCGCGCCACCCGCTCGTGGACGGGCATCGCTCGCACCTGCTGCACATCAAGGTCGTCGAGCGCGGCGTTCAGGCGGGCGAAGTTGTACCAGAGCTGCCCATCCGCGCTGACACGTGACTGCCGCTGCGGTGGCTCGATGCGAATGACCGGTGCCGACTGAATGAGTACGGTACGGAGTTCGTGCTCCAACCGCTTCGCCACCGTTTCAAGCGCCCGTAGCCGAAGCGTAACGGTGTCCTGGTAGCGCGTGAGCTGTGTCTGCCAGTGGTTCGGAGTCGTAACCTTAGACCAGATCTCGTGGGCCCGCTCGGAAGGGATCTGGTCGCTCAGAGGCGTTGTGAAGAGTGGGTGCGGATTGAAGGTCGCGACGTTCGGAGGGAGCCCCGACTCGTGGAAATGACGAGCCACCTGAAGCAGGCTATAGTAGTGCTCGACGGGCGCCGCGACGAGACCTCGGACCACGTCTCGAACGATGGTCAGAGGTGAGCGACGCGTAACCATGTCGGGGTTTTCGAGTAGGTCCTCTGGCGGGAACAGCCACGCAAGGTAGGAGATGTTCTGGTTCGCGAGGATATGGTCCAGGTGGCGACCCACTACCCTGGTCAGGTGCTCATACTGCAGGGTGTCCCAGATGTAGATCTGGATCTTGGTGCGGTAGTCGTCCTGCTGGGATCGCGTCAGTCCGGCCAACTGAGGGCGGGACAGATTCTGAGTGTCCTGCTGCTGGCACCAGGTCAGGATGTCATGGATCCTCTGAAGGAAAGCTAGGAGCTCTCGTTGCTCCGCTTGGATGTCGCGATCAGTGACGATGGTTGCCGTCGCCTGCCACGTCTGCATCGAATGCGGCTGGGTGAGCGGGGATTGGATGGCGCGAGGCTCTCGCCAGAAACCCTTGAGTCCGAACGCTACCGTGATCGCGCTGCCGATATCGAAGTCGACCGAGATATAGAGTCTGAGGTCGGTCCACTTCGGCATGCTGGCCGAGGTACCGCTCTGCTGAGCGACGGTCGCGATCCGTGACTGGAGTGCAGCTGCCCTCGCCGAGACCACGGTCCTGGTTGCTCTCAGGGCCTGGTGTGTGTCGAACACCGCGTCCTGCGGCAAGCGCTGGGCAAGTGCCTGGACTTGTTGGACGCCCCCGCGAACAAGGCTCAGCCTGGCACCCTGGGTGACGAAGGCAACACGGCTCAGGTGGTCGGTGGTGGCCGCTGTCGGAAGGCAATGAAGCGCGTGGGGCGCCACAGGAGGCTGGGCGTTCTGGCCCCGGTTCTCACCGAGGTACTCACAGAACGAGCACCTGTTGTCGACGTGCCAGTCCAGACTCTGCCAGTGAGATCCAAGCGCATTTGGGACGTCTACGGAGAAGAACCTCCGCACGCGAAAGGCGAACACCTCGAGCGGAACGGGCTCGAGGTCCTCCTGCATAGCGTCCCAAAGCTGCGCCAGGGTCGGCTGAACACCTGCGGTCAAAATCTCGTTGTAGGTGACCATGAGCCGGGAGGCGTCATGCGAACCAGGCCAGATAGCTGCGTCTGGTACCACAACGAACTCGTGGTCGAGTTGGTTGTCGACCAGCCAGGCAGCGAGGGCCATGCTGTAGTACGTGACCTCCGCGAAGTAGCCCGGCGATGGCTCCGCGGTCATCTTGATGTCGATCACCCGCAGCTGAAACTCGCGCATCATTGGGTGGGAGATCGTGGGGAGTTCCATCGGGAGACAGGTACCTCGAGAAGGTCCCAGGAGGGAGGGCGACGATGATGTCCGGGCGCAGATGGGCGAATTCGAGTTGGTGAGCTGCGCGAAACGGGGAAAGCCCGAGCGCTTGCTCCAGTTCACCGCCTTGAGGAGCGGGGTCGAACTCCGTCTCGACGAGGAAACGGACGGGGCTCGCCGCCCGCAATCGGGTTGCATCCAAGGTGACCGTCCGGTACCGCGTCTGCCCCTGCTGGTTCTGGTAGGGCACGCCTACGACCGATCCAGTCGGGAAGGTGCGGGTCAGGTCGTGGAGTTTCTCGGCCTGCCACTCGTCACCCGCCTCCTGGATCTGCCGGAGACCAGGGCGAGGCGACTGGGGGTACGGCATGCCCTCGGCATTGCGCTCGGCACCAAACCGCACGTTGTCGGGCCGGAGATTTAGCGCGAGTTGGCGCGCGCATCCCGAGCGAATGTACTGCGCTAGCGCCTGCTTATTTATCTGGGGCATCGAATACCTCCCGAAAATATGAAGATCATGTAGCCGTCGCGCTCAAAGCGACGACGAAGCGGACTTTTCGTGATAAAGCTTCCTATGGCATCTGTCACCGTCATCCTGTAGTGCTTGTTTTTAAGGCGTCTGAGAGTGGCACAAGATGGGGATTGGCTGGATCTATAACAGCCGATGCCACGATCATGGCGCGTTCAAGGTTCAGGCGATCTGGGTCGCGGAAACCGATCTTTCGTGCCTTAGCCAGATCTTCAGCGTATGCGGATGCTTGCTGTTTGGCCTGTTTGATTGCGGTACGCGGAACCGCCGCATTGTCCAAGCTTGCTGAAGTAACCTGATTACCCTTGCGACAGACCAGCACCGCGTCCCACTTGATGGTGCCATCGTAAGTGTGAAGGCCTCCTTGGCCTTCGCCACGCATGGGCAGAACCTTGGTTACCGAGAGCCCCGAATGAAGCAGAGCCGTGCCGAGAGCATCCCATGCCGATGAGAGTTTATGGTGGTAGGTGAACACGCAGATCCCGTCCGGCTTGAGCACGCGGTTGCATTCCATGAAAATCTGCTGAAGTCGTTCCTGGTATCCCTTGATAGCTTCGTCGGATCGTCGCGTGATGGCGAGATTCTGCAGTATCGGAGCCGAAGTGACGTTATCGTCATACGGGGGCGGTGCGATTCCCAAAGCCTGATGCCAGGCCAAATAGAAGTCTGAGAGTTCCGAGTAGCTCAGATTGTCGAAATACGGCGGATCAGTCAGCACGAGATCCACTGAGCCGTCCGGTAGTAAATGGAGTTCCTCGGAAGACTGGGTTTCAATCGCCGCCGTGGCGCTGCCGCTCAATACATCATCGACAGAGCCAAGACAGGCTTGTTTGCGCTCGAAATCATCTTCATAAGCGACTCTGGTGCCTTCCGGATGAAGCTCCTCGGGCGCTTTGGCAAAGGCAATCGCCTTAGATATTTTCCGGACCGTGTTGATGAACGTTCCCCGTCCGACGCCATCCTGCCAAGGGTTCAGCTCGACCGGACGAGTGATGTGCCGGTATGAATGAATGGAGAACATTGGACTGGTTCGGCGATAGCCAAACGCATAGGCCGTGTACATGCAGTTCGTGGTGAGATGCTCACTGAAGGCCAGCTCAAGGCAGCGCCGCGCCTCATCGCTTTCCACTCGGCCGATGGCCGAACCGAGAAGGTGCAGGTGGAGCTTCTGCCGGTCGTTGAAAAAGTCTGCGTAAAGCCGAATCCCGTGGATCAGAGGTCGTCCATCCGAACGCCCCTCGCGGGGAATGCTTCTCGTCGGCACAAGTAGGCCATTCCCGATCATCCGCAGCTTACGGGTTGCTCGGTCGTACAACGCCTGGTCCGCTTCTTCGATGCGCTTGAAATGCCTTGTGCAGTTCTTGCCGGTTCCGACCAGATACTCCTGGGCAAAGAGTCTCCAAGCGGGACGTTCGGCACCGTCAAGGTCATCCGCTGCGATCTTCTGTGTGTGCTTGCAGGTCGGGCAGGTCATGATCCCGTTGCCGTGCGTGCCCGCGCTGACAGTGGTGCGCTTGCCGCAAGAGCAGTGCAGCACCTTGCGTTCAATCGGCAATTCGTGGACCGCATGACAGTCCTTGCAGAATACCCACTGCAGCCCCTTCTCTTTGGAGTAGGCCAGTTGAAAATGGGGATGGAGCTCTACATCGCTCTGGCAATTCGAGCACTGCTTCACCTGGACCCAGAAATGATGAAGAACATCCCGTTCGACTCCGTCCACCATGGTCCGATGCAACGGCGTAATGAGTTGGGCGACCTCTTTGCAGATCTGCTCGATTTCCAGATAGTGATCCTCCATCCGGGAGGCGGCCAATTCAAATCGGGTAATAAAGGTCGCAACCGGGTCGATATCAAAACCAATCACCCGAGCGTTGCAGCGCATGGACTCCACCAAACTTGTCCCTCCGCCGATGAAGGGATCGAGAACGATAGCGCCATGCACGGAGGTCTTGCCGAGATACGTATCCCAAAAGGCGTTGGCCTTGTCAGGGGGAAGGGTCAGCGCGGTGAGGATCGAACGGAACTGAGAGCCCACCCGGCGAGCAAACCAGCGGTGGACCCGATACAAAGGATTCGAGCTCTGTCCTTCACGCAGGGCAAGCTCGGCGATTTGGGCAATGGGAATATCGCCCGCCTCCAGCAGGGTACGGGCAGGCCAACCGCCAAAGGTGTCACCTCTGCGGTTTTCAATGATCTGCTTTGCCTGACCAGTTTTAGCCATAGATCCCCATTACCATCCCTTCTCAGTAGTACTGTCGGATATACCCGAACGCCTTGTCGAACAGATCCTGGTCCTTGACCTGGTACTTCACGTAAATCACTTTGCGCAGGGCCTTCTGGACCTCGCGTTCTCCGGCCTTGGTGTTTTGCCAGCCGGGAAACCGGACCAGGCGCACGATCTCGTCGATGTCGGTCACGATCCGCTCGACCACCATCGGTGTCTTGCCGTTCTTCACCTCGGCGAACAACTCGGTCAGGGCAGCTTTGGCCTTGGCCTGTTCATCGACCGGGTCCACCTGCTTCTCGGCCTGGACGACCTCCTTGGCCAGGGTCAGCAGCTCCTTGAGGAAGTCGAGGCTGTGGAGCAGGCCCTGTTCATGCCGCTCCTTGAGCTTTTCGAGGCGTTCGCCCAGTGCGACGAACTTCGGATTGTCCTTGTGCTTGCGCAGGCGGGCGATGAGCTTGATCTCGATTTCCTTAGATTTCTTGTCCGGGTCCTTGGCATCAAGCAGCCCTTCGAGGACCTCGGCGTCCATCACCAGAGTGTCCAGATCGTCGCGCACCGTCTCCAGATGCACGTTCTCATGGACCAGCTCGATGGTCTTGGCCCCCAGGGCGTGCCAGAGCAGCTTGCCGTTGCCGCTCGGCGGCTTCACCGACTCATACACCTGGGTCAGCCACTTGTAGTCCTTTTCATAAAGGCCGAGACAGGGATCTGGAGACAGCGCCTCCCACAGACGTGAGAGCACCGAATATTCCGCCGCGAACTTGTCCCGGGTCTCGTTATCCGGCAGGCAATCCTGCGCCGCGATCAGCCCCTCGTAGCCGCCGACAGTGCGGTCCACGCCAGGGAAGAACGCCAGGCATCTTGCGACCACGCCGGGCAGCTCTTTCTTGAGGTCATCCAGATTGGTGATGACCTTCTGCACCGCCTTTTCATCGAAATCGAGGGCCGTGGCCACGTCATCGAAGATACCCAGGTAATCCACGATCAGACCGTGGGTCTTGCCGGGGTAGACACGGTTGGTGCGGCAGATGGCCTGCAACAGGTTGTGATCCTTCATCGGCTTGTCGAGGTACATTACCTGCAGAATGGGGGCATCGAAGCCGGTCAGCAGCTTGGAGGTGACGATCAGGAACTTGAGCGGGTCGTTCGGATCGCGGAAACGGTCGAGGAGCTTTTCCTCCTCATCCTTGGCCAATTTCCATTCCGCGTACTCGTCAGACTTTCCGCCCTGGGTGTGCATGACGATGGCGCTGGCCTCCGGGCCGACCAACTCGTCCATGGCCTTCTTGTAGAGCACACAGCACTCCCGGTCGAAGGTCACCACCTGGGCCTTGAAGCCGTTCGGCTCTACCTTCTCCTGGAAGTGCTTGACGATGTGCTGGCAGATGGCGTTCACCCGCGCCGGGGCCTTGATCAGCACCGCCATCTTGGCGGCCCGCTTGGCCAGGTCGTCACGATCCAGCTCGCTCAGCTCATCGGTCATCTGAGAGTAGGCTTCGTCGATGGCGTCCTTGTTGATATGCAGCTTCACGTCTACCGCCTCGAAATGCAGCGGCAGCGTGGCCTTGTCCCGGATCGAGTCCTGGAACGAGTAGCGGCTCATGTAGCCCTGCTCATCCTCGTCCGCGCCGAAGGCCCAGAAGGTGTTGCGGTCCCGCTTGTTAATCGGCGTGCCGGTCAGACCAAAGAGAAAGGCGTTGGGCAGCGCATCGCGCATCTTGCGCCCGAGATCGCCTTCCTGGGTGCGGTGCGCCTCGTCCACCATCACGATGATGTTCGAGCGCTCGTTCAGGCGGCCGTCCGCCTCGCCGAACTTGTGAATGGTGGTGATGATGATCTTGCGGGTATCGGCCGCCAGCAGGCTTTGCAGCTCCTGCCGGGTGGCGGCTCCAATCATGTTCGGGATATCGGCGGCATTGAAGGTGGCGGTGATCTGGGTGTCCAGGTCGATGCGGTCCACCACGATCATCACCGTGGGGTTGCCGAGCTTGCGGTGCATCCGCAGCTTCTGCGCCGCGAACACCATCAGCAGCGACTTGCCCGAGCCCTGGAAATGCCAGATCAGGCCCTTCTTGGGATAGCCCTTGACCACGCGGGCCACCATCAGGTTAGCGCCTTCGTACTGCTGATAGCGGCAGATGATCTTGATGCGCCGGTGCTTCTTATCGGTAGCGAACAGGGTGAAATTCTGCAGGATGTCCAGCACTACATGGGGGCGCAGCATGGAGCGGATGGAGCGCTGCACGTCCGCCAGCGTCCCCTCGGCCTTGTTGTTTCCCTCGTGCCACGGCCCCCAGATATCGATGGGCATGCGCACCGAGCCGTAGCGATAGCACTTGCCCTCGGTGGCAAAGGAGAGGACGTTGGGCACGAACATCTGCGGTACGCTCTGTTCGTAGCCGTTGTGGATGTCGCTGGCCCCGTCCACCCAGGTCACCGCCGGGCGCACTGGCGTCTTGGCCTCGCCGACCACCAGCGGGATACCGTTGACCAGCATGACGATGTCGAAGCGGCGGCCACCTTCCTTGACCGGATAGACCCACTGGTTGGTGACCACGTAATCGTTGTTGCTCAGGTTCTCGAAGTCGATCAACCGCACCGGTGTGTGTTCGCCGCGCTCGCCGAAGGGCATGGATTTTTCGCCCCGCAGCCATTCGGCAAACAGCTCATTGGCCCGCACCAAGCCTTCGCTCTGCACCGACAGCGGAATGGTCCGCAGGCGGTAGAGCACCTCGTCGGCGCGGTCGGGTTGGGCCTTGATTTCCGGGTTCAGGCGGATGAGGGCGTCGCGCACCATCGACTCCACCAACACGTCGGAGTGCTGGCGCGGCAACTCCTCGGCGGCCACGAAGCGCCATTTGAGGTTTGAAATGAGAAGGGTGAGGTGTGAATCAAGATAATCAGCTTGCGGCTCGGCAATGCACCACTGGTTGTCTCTGTCAGTCAGAGTGTCCAGCACGAGTTGTTCAACCGTATTTTCCTCATTGAAGAAGGTCATTTCTGTCCGCCTCCTGCCAACGAGGAAAGCTTTTTGCTCGTCAATCTTGCCAGAATGTCATCACTACCCAGTCTTGCTTCAACCAACTTGCGTGCAGCAAATTCTCGCCATTCAATGATTCCGGGGGACTGGTAAGAGTCCCAGAGCGCACGCATTGTTGTCATGCACTCTTCTGAAAACTTTTTGAATTCTTCAACGCTGATGTAAAATACACTTCCCGTATGAGGTTCAGCAGCGAAATGTAATTTGTCTGAACTCGAACAAAGTACGACCGAGAAATTTACACCTGGGTGTTCGGCTGCGAGGGTATCCGGATGAGCTTTGGCCTGTAGTGTTTTTTCTTTGGAAACAATGGGTTTATCGCCAGTTGCAGTGTAGTCCTCAAATACAACGCCCTGTCGCCCAAAGATCCACCAAGGATCCGGATCACCAGAACGCTCAGTGTTACCCGATTCAAAACCCAGCAGGTGACCAAGCTTAACTTGAGCTTCTTCGAACGGTTTCGATTCCGGACTTGAAAGCCCTTCCCTTATAGTCTGAAAATACTTTTCAATTTTTGCGCTGCCGGATTTTCCAAACCGTTCGAGGACTCCTTCTATACGTTCGATACGTTCCCCGTAAATAATATCGATAGGTGCTTCCTGAGTCTGAGTGGAGATCAGGTTTTGAAGCTGCTTAAGCCAAGGCAACGTACTTGCGCATGAAAATGCTGCCGAAAAATGTTCTTGAGCTGCCGGCATTTTGTTTGCCTGATATGCAGCAGAGCCAGCAAGGTAATTCCAAAGAGCAGAATATCCCTTCAGATCGTGCCCACCTGCAAGTTTGGCAAGCACATCTTTTGCTGACGAGAGTGCAGTGTCAAAATCGCCGGACCAAAGGGCATCGTGGAATTTTACTTCATGAACAACCGACTCTCCGAGCGGACTTGCGGAAGGTATGGGCAATTGAGTCAGTTCATCTCTTGTTTCCAATATATGATTATCGGCCGTTTTCCACTCTGGTCCGTGGGCAATGAATATGTCGATGTTATCCCCTAATGCAGAGGGATTATCGACTTTTGACTGCTCGACACCAAAATTGACTTCGGCCTGAAGCTCCGGATGCAGTGTTTCTCTTTTTTCCGGCATATGGAAATATTGATGCACCTTATCGCCGATAATAACTACGAGAGCATAGTCGGTTGATGAGCGAGTGCATCTTCCTACTGCCTGAGTAATCCTGGTGCGGATGCGCACCTGGAAAAGTACAGATGCGCCAAATCGGCTGATGATGAAACGCTCCTGAAGATTTGTAGATTCCGGAAGACCATAGATTATCAAGTATCTGCATTCGTCTCCGATCAGATCGATTCCGTCATACCTGTTCGCCAGAACAGCAATGGCGGAACCGGCCTTGGTAAATGATTTTTTCGATGCCTCCAATTGTTCAGCGTCAAAGAGTGTATGGCTCTGCGTTGCCGGGAGTTCTTTGATGACTTCTTTGACTTTGTCGGCATCGCGGTTGCTTGGAGTGAGGACGAGAGCTCTGTCAAATTTAGTAACCCAGGAAATCGCGAGACTTAATGACGTTGCTTCATCCCACATCCGCATTGGGAACACGAAAAATCGGCGGCCGATTCCCTGCTTATCCCAGCCTTCTGGAGCAGGTATTCGTTCGATTTTTTTACGGCCGAAAATTCTTTCCAGGTCCCCACCTTCACCGAGAGTTGCGGACATGTAGATGCGCTGCCGCGCATTCTGAAAGGGTGCGAAGCTCTTGGTTGGAGCAATAAGAGGACGAATGAGTATTGAATTGCTGGTGTAATAGAGATGGCAGGCGTGAAGGTGATCTCTGATCATGCGCCATCGATAACCGTATTCCTCTGGGCTTTCAGCATCTCTAGAGGCATTATCAATTGCAACCGTCAGCGCTGTCCTGCACTTGAGTAGATAAGGCGTCGGAATTTTGTTGACGAATGATGTATCAAGCGATCCGTCGTTGCCCTGATCGTAACGGAGTTGGTCATTTTCTGTGGTGTAAGGTGCGATGATCTGCCAGATTGCATCGAAGGTAGTTTCGTCCTGATAGCGCCGGATCTCCAATGACCAGAAACTCGACACATAATTCTCAGCGGCGTGGGCATCGTCAAAAATGAGTGTATGAACGTCGCTGAAAAACGGATTTGTGTTAAACAGAGCGCTATAGGTGGCAACACCTATTGATTCGCAATTGTTAAAAGCGGTCTTATCAGCCTCCGGGTACTGGTGTTTGGATCCCGAAAAATCAAGAGCGTTGATTCCATACTTTTCTTTGGCCTGTTCAACCACCTGATGGACAAGCTGTTTGGTAGGACAAAGCAGTACACATCGCTCCCGTTTCGTTCTTCTACGCCACTCTGCGATCAGGAGACCAACCAGGGTCTTGCCGCTGCCGGTGGGTAGCTCAAGTGCGATATCACGATTGTCGACATGGTCCAAATAGTTGCGGAGCATATCGGCCTGCTGCGCAAGGAGGCCTTCTACGGTACGGTCCCGCAGGTCACGGAATAACGATTCAGGGTCTTTGATGGATACCGAAGATTTCTGGGGGATTTTAAATGCCATGGAGTAACCCTCCTTGGTTTCTTTTGCATGCGCCGCCGTGGCTGGATAGCTCTCAGGTAACCATGTTCGAAGTCACGCCAGTGCAGGGCGTGTCGAGAACCATCTGTTCGACCGTGTTTTCTTCGTTAAACATGGTCTGTCTCCAAATATTCCCGGCTAATCTGCCGCTTAAGCTCAAGTACTTCATCCCGATGTCTGATCAAGTTTTGTTCTTCAGCATCAATCGCTTCGAGATGTGAGGAAATTTGTTTTTGATCCTCAATTGTCGGTAGCGGCAGCTCGTATTCAGACAATTCCTGCCTGTTGAGCTTGGGAATGCCGGTCCTTACACAGCGAGTAAGTGCGAAGGAGGTAAAGTGTTCGCCAAGCAGAATCGACAAAAGGAATCGAGTCATTATCCGATCAGGCAAGGGACGAAGTGCGTACATATCGGCACTGCACAAGCCATCAAATTCGGCGATGAATGCTTTGCGAAGATTGGGACGAATTTTGCTGTAAACAACGTCTCCCGATTGGAACAAATATTTGCCGCTAATTGCGTTTTGCTCCCTGGCCGTTTCAATGCATATCAAACGTCCAGTGTTTTGCTCGATGTGATTAGGAGCAACCAACGGCATTGAGCGATAAGGCTCTTCTTTGGGATCGACTTGACCAGAAACAATTTCAAAGCATTTAGAAAGCTTTGTTACCTTCCATTTCTTAGCCGCACCATTCGATGATAGACCCCGAAGATACGTCTCTCGTGTCTGCTGTAATTTCTCTGATGCGTTAGAAAATTGTTCCAGCGCTTCATCCGCTGCCCACAGGATCTCGGCAATGCGCTTCTGTTCATCAATGGGCGGCAGCGGGAACTCCTGCACTTTCAACGTCTTCCAGTTGATCGTCGGAGAGAGCGAGCCCACCGATATTTCGATGGCCCGATCCATGAACATGTCGGACTGCAGGAAGAACGGCAGAAAATCCGGCAGAATCATCTTAGGTTTTGCGCGGACAACCATGGCATGTGCCGAGCAGATGCCGTCAAACTCGGCCACGGCGAGCTTGCGTTGATACGCACGGCGGCGGCCGAAAATAACATCGCCCCTTTTGAAAGCCAGCTTTTGCCCGGTCACATCAGACGGATGCCCCCACTGGCGAAGATGAAGCGTGCTGGGATCGAGGTGTTCCAGCCCGACATAGACATCGGTTTTGGCATCGGCGGGGTCCACCCGCACAGCAACGTTCTGGGCGATGTCGCCGAACTTGACCATCTTCCAGCCGGGCTTCAGGCTTTGCGTGCTCATTCGGCACCTCCCATCACCCGTGTGTTCTCAAGCAACTCGAAGAGACCGTCCATCGACTCTCGCAAAGCCATCGAGCTTTCCTGCCAGTTCGCAATGGCCTGTTTGAGGCTGACCGCTTCGGCCGCGCCGTTTCCATTGCCGTTTCCGTTTTCCGCCCGCACGTAGAGCGGGATGCTGAGGTTGCTGGCTTTCTCACGGATCTCGTCATTGCTGACCACCCGGGCAAAGCCGTCCTCGTCGGCAAAGGCCTGGTAGGAGGCGACAATGCGCTGGATGTGATCGTCAGTGAGGAAGCTCTGAGCCCGCTCGCGGGTCACCTCGTTCACCGCGTTGATAAAGAGCACCTTGTTCCTGCGCTCCTTCGGCTTGTTCATGCGGCAGATGACGACGCAGGCTTCCATCGGTGAGTTATAAAAGAGGTTGGGGCCGAGGCCCAATACGCACTCCACCACGTCGTGGGCGACCAGCTTCTCGCGCATGGCCAGTTCTTCATTGCGGAAGAGGACTCCATGCGGAAACAGGATGGCGCAGCGGCCGGTCTTGGCCTTCATGCTCTTGATGATGTGCTGCCAGAAGGCATAGTCGGCGCGGCCCTGGGGCGGAGTACCGTAGATGTTCCGGCCCCACGGATCGGCGGCCCAGGCATCGCGGTCCCACTGCTTGATGGAGTACGGCGGATTGGCCAGGACCACGTCGAACTGCATGAGTCGGTCGCCTTCGACAAAGGCGGGATTGGCCAGGGTATCGCCCCGGACGATGCGGAAGTCCTCGATGCCGTGCAAAAACAGGTTCATCCGGCCGATGGCCGAGGTGAGCAGGTTGCGCTCCTGGCCGAACAGCCGCAGGTTCCGCCATTCCTTGTTCTGCCGTTTCAGATGGGCGACGGCGGAGAGCAGCATGCCTGCCGAACCGCAGGTGGGGTCATAGATCGACTCACCCGGCTTGGGTTCGAGCATCTCGGTCATCAGATGAACCACGGTGCGGTTGGTATAGAACTCCGCAGCGGTGTGGCCGGAATCGTCGGCGAATTTTTTGATCAGGAACTCATAACCCACGCCCAGTTCATCTTCCGGGCAGTTGGAGAGTGAAAGAGTCTGCGAGCTGAAATGCTCGATCAGCTCGCGCAGCATGTGGTCCGGCAGGCGGTCCTTGTTGGTCCACTGGGCATCGCCGAATACACCATACAGGGTGTCGGGATTGGCCGTCTCAATGGCCCGCAGGGCGTCCTGGATAGCCTTGCCCACGTTCTTGACCTTGGTGCGGGTAGCCTTCCAGTGGGCGTCTTCCGGGATCTGGAAGCGGTGCTGCTCGGGAAGCGCGGCGTATTCCTGATCGCCGCCCGATTCCTCCAGCGCATCGGCCAGCTCCTCGTCGTACACATCGCACAGGCGCTTGTAGAACAGCAGCGGGAAAATGAACTGCTTGTAGTCCCCGGCGTCAATGTAACCGCGCAGCAAGGTGGCTGCGCCCCAGAGGTAGGATTCCAGCTCCGATTGGGAAATGTGTTTGTTCTTCTTCATCGCGCTACCACTTCCCATTCAGAAATGTCCGTTGGAATATCGACGCCATCCAGGGAGTCCCAGTTGTAATCGCCGGTCGCCTGCATATAGACGTCATCGGCGGCAGCCATGGCAGAGTGATAGGAGCCAAGCAGGTCGTCTTTGAACCAAAGCCCCCAGCGACTGTTCGCTTGCGGTTTGATGAGGAAGCGACCGATGGGTGATCTATACTGGTAGATCTTCACAGCAGTCCCTCCCGGAGCAGCAGCCCCTTCAGGCGATCCTCGGCCGCGTACGCCGCCTGCAGCGATTCCTTGAGGTTGGCGATGGCCTGATCGATGGTCATGGATTCCTCCTCGATCACCGGCTCCACGTAGCGGGGGATGTTCAGGTTGAAATCGTTCTCGCGGATCTCGTCGAGCGTGACCACCCGGCAGATCCCTTCGACATCCTGGTAGCCTTCGTACCAGCGATGGATGTTGTCCACGTGTTCCGGGAGAAGCTCATTCTGGGCGCGACCGGCCTTGAACTCCTTCGAGGCGTCGATGAACAGCACCTTCTGGCGGTGGGACTTGGGCTTGCTGTCGCGGAAGACCAGCACGCAGGGCGCGAGACCGGTGCCATAGAAAATGTTCTGCCCGAGACCGATCACCGCTTCGAGGATGTCCATCTCCAGTAGCTTGCGCCGGATCTCGCCCTCCTTGGACATGCGGAACAGCACGCCATGGGGAAGCACCACGGCCATGCGGCCGATCTTGCGGGCCATGGACTTGACCATGTGCTGAACCCAGGCGAAGTCGCCGGATTTGGCTGGCGGCAACCCGGCAAAATTGCGGCCGTAGGGGTCATTGATCCAGACGTCGTCCCCCCATTTTTCCAGGGAAAACGGAGGATTGGCGATGACGCAGTCAAAGGTGGCGAGGCTGTCGCCTGAATAAAAGGCGGGCAAGCGCAGGGTGTCGCCGCGTTCGATATGGAAATCTTCCGCACCATGGAGGAAGAGGTTCATCCGGGCGATGGAGGAGGTGGTCAGGTTTTTTTCCTGGCCATATAGCTTGCCCAGCATGAGGTTCTCGTCACCGCCATGCTCTTTGACATGGTGCAGCGCCTCGAGGAGCATGCCGCCTGTCCCGCAGGCCGGGTCATAGATAGTTTCCCCGGCCTTGGGTGCAAGGATGCGAACCATCAGCGCGACCACGGAGCGCGGAGTATAGAATTCACCAGCCTTCTTGTTGGTCAGGTCGGCAAATTTCTTGATCAGGTACTCATAGGCTTGGCCGAGGATGTCCGCCTTACAGTGCTCATTACCCAGGTTGAGCGATGAGAAGTGTTCGATCAGGTCCTTGAGCAGCGCGTCAGAAAGGCGGTCCTTGTTGGTCCATTGGGCGTCACCGAATATGCCGTGCAGGGTGTCCGGGTTGGCCTGCTCGATGCAGCGCATGGCCTTCTGGAGCGCATGGCCGATATTGGCGCTCTTGGCCCGGACATCCTTCCAATGGCAGCCCTCCGGAACCTGAAACCGGTGGTTCTCGGGGAACTGTGCAAATTCCACGTCGCCGTCGGACTCTTCCAGGGCCGCGGCATACTCCTCGTCATAGACATCGGAGAGCCGCTTGAAGAACAACAGCGGGAAGATGTAAGTCTTGAAGTCGGCCGCGTCGACAGGACCGCGCAGGATATTGGCCGCCTCCCAGAGATGCCCGGAGAGGGTCCCGATATCCAGACCGACTGAATTGTTATTTCCGTTCTTCCTGCTCATTCAGCTTGATCCTGTCTCGTCTTGTCCGCCGCGCCGCCAGCCTTCACCCACTCGTCGACCTCGTCTTTCTTGAACTTCCAAAGACGGCCCATGCGATGGGCGGGCATCACATGTTTGTCGATCCAGCGGTAAACGGTGTCACTGCTGACACCGAGGTACTTGCCTATCTCGTCTACTGATAACCAGCGATCTTCTATCTCGGCCATATCAATTTGGTCCTCATGGCAGAATTGTTGCCACGTTTCACCGGAGGAGAAGCGGGCCAGCCTGGATACACTAATCCCAGCTTAAATTTTACTCAAAATACTTTGGCAGAAACCGATTGTCAACCGCTTTTTGCCGCAAATAACCGCAAAGACTTGCTTCGATGTAACCACTTGATTGCTAATTAACTTGCGTGGAAATGGATGGCTTCAGATGTAGGGGGGATGTTTGCAGGTATCTGTATCTTCTATTAATTTTTCATTCGGCAGAGGCGCTATTTACGAGTTCAGCAGCATGGGTAAAACCGTCGCAAAAGGCCTTGATTTCACGGGAAGATCCTCGATAAAGGTCGAGACACCTTGGTCTTCCATTTTGAGGTTTTCGAAAAAGTCGTATTACGAAGTACTCATCTCCGCGACGTTCGATTTTCAACCCTGAATCCCAACGCTTAAGCTGATCAGCATTCATCTTACGGCATAAATCGACCAGTATCCGTTCGGTGATCTTCACAGTTCCCTCCAGGCAATTGTAGAAAATTGCTCCTTGTGGAGAGGTGACCAGCGGTCCATGGCAATGGCTCCCATGACAGTGGCAATGATCGTCTCAGCTTTCTCATCATCGAATAACAATTCCGCTACTGATCTCACTTCTTGGTATATGAGTTCCGTATGAGGAATGCGCCTTCGATAAGGCCGATCTTCGATAAACGCCGCGATTTTGTCAGCAGCGGAAATAAGACGAACACGCTCATCCAATTCCTTAGATGCCAGCCCCTTCGGGTATCCAGAGCCATCAGGGAGTTTATGATGATGGAGAATCACATCCCCATAGTGCTCGAAAACGGTACCCTTGACATATTCATGGCCCCATGCAGGATGTTTCTCCATGACTTCCCATTCTTTTTCCGTCAAAGGATGTCTTTTATCGAGAATCCTGTCTTGGACAAAAAGCTTACCGACATCATGAAGCATTCCAGCCAGGTAGGCCTGAGCAGGAGTAATACCGAAGTCTTTGTCGGTGCAAACCACTATATCCTTTGCTATCTCTGCAGTAAGGATGGAGTGCTTGTAGAGATTTAGATTTCTGGCATAAAGACTTTTTTGTACCAAAATCAGGGAATTCCTCTCCAAAGTGGTGACCAAGGCCATTTTATCGATCATGTGCATTTGGGGCCCCCTTTCAAAATGTATCTGCCAGATACCAGATGGATTGTTGAAAAACGCCTCTCTGTTCTGATGAGACTGAGTGACAAAAATATGTGAAATAATTGTGTTTTATGATAATATTTCAGTTCATTTTTGTTGACACCTCAAGGAACATGGATCAAAGTGCTTGTTAAGTCCTGTTGAGACCAGATTCATGAGAAAGGAGAATCTAGAGAGATGACTGGAAAAGTTTGGAAGCTTAGCGACACCGTTGCAGCCGCGTTCTTCGGGATATGGCTTTTCTCTCTGTTTTTCCGTTCCTTCTTCGGAGGCCTCGATATCGTCGTATTCATTGTCGCAGGGGTCTGGGGACTATCTGTCTGGGCTCGGGCGAAACATGGGGAATATGTACAGCCAGAACTAACTGAAGAGCAGAAAGTTATGATGGCTGACCTCGATCGGCAAAGGCAAGAGATGTTGGTAAATCCTGCATACGACCATTTATCGAGCAACGCTTTCCATCGATCCAATGACTAAGCCGGGGCCTTGGCCGCCCGGCTCTTTCTATACTCCCACACCCCCTTCGCCTCCAATATCGCATCACGGTCCAGTTCAAGCGTAATCGAATTTTCCTCAACAAAACGGCCTTCTGCGACAATCCAGACCTGGACGTTGGGATTCTTCAAAATATGCGTTAACAGCTCGTCGAAGATCGGCAGTATGATGTCTTCGGCTCGGATGTAGACGCCAACATCGTTGACGGCTACCTGAACCGCAGATGCAATGATCTTCAGCTGGCCATCATCTTGCTCTGGAACAAGGAAAATCAAGCCATCGGGCATCTTCAAGCATTTCAGCGCTAATGAAGCCATCTATTTTTCCCCTCCGATTGTGAACTTCGACGGTAATCCAGGTTTAGCGATTCCAGACTTCTTGAATATGGCTCCCCCCATGAACGTATCCGTCATCACCTTTGGATCGAAGTCTGTGATCTTATTATCGGGAAGCCTTCCCTCACCTGCTCCACGCGCAGTTGGAGGAACTAGAGGAATGAAAGGCGCCATCTGAGCGAGGGGGCCAACAATAGATGCTGTAATTCGCTCCATCTCTTTCCCTCCGGTTTCCACGTTCTCCTTCATAAGATTCATGTATCTTTTCAGCTGGGGGTTCGGTTTACCAATACCTACTGATGGAGAAGAACCGGCAATCCTTTCCCGAATGTTGTCGGGGATTGCCTTAGGTCGATCCATACTGGCTCGACCCGCTTCTATACGGCTGTTCGCGTCTGAGACCATTTGCGAAACCCGCTCGAGGGACTCGGGCGCAGCCCCGGGAGCCTCCACAGGTGGCTTATCACCACGTACTGTGACAGGGGCAGGGGCGAGCGCCTTTTCCTCTATGAAATCTCCGAAAACCTTGTTGATCGCTCCCTTGTCTGCCCTAGTCGCCAATAGGTTGAGGTCGGAAGCAGCTTCCGCATATCTCTGCTCAGAAGCCACATTTCCGTAATACTTGTCCCCATACCAGCCGATGAGTGCGGCGTCATACTCCTGGCTTGCCTGAACGGCATGGGAAGTTTCCTCTGTCTCTTTACGCTCCAGCGTCTTTGCCTTGTTCCATGCTTGGCTGGCCTGGGTCGTAGAGCTTTCTGTCTCCGAAACCTGGAGCATTTCACTGATAGCCTTCTGGTCATTTGATGAAAGCTCCATGGATCTGAGCTTCGAAGTTGTATCACGCCATGCCTCGCCTACCGAACGTTCAACTCCCTTCTTGTCGGCCACATCAACAGTATAAGTATGTGTTGTTCCCTCCTTTGTTTGCGCTGAAACCTTGTACCCCCCTTGTCCAGACGCTGAAATTTTGATAGGGGCAATGGTTCCAAAAGGTGTTCCTGCCTCTGCAGTTGCTACAAATTGGCCAAAGGCGTCCTTTGAAACCATATTGCCATGTTCGTCCCTGATAGCCGTAGACTTGTTCCCGATGATGGAAGCGGTATTGGCAAGGGTCTTGTTTAGCTCGTGCGCCATACCTTTCGAAACCCCATATTTCTGGGCGATCCCGCTGACGGAAGTGGTCCCCTCGTTATTGGAAAGAGTTGAGAGGAAACTGCGCCCTGTTGCCATGTCGTACCGTATGGCTTCAGATTCAGCGTTGCTCCTCGCAACGGAATATCCGGCCTTGATCCCTTCGTTGTACTTGATTCCCAGGTGCATGCCGTTTGCATCGGTAAGCCGACCATTGGAAAGGGCCAGCTTCTGTGACCCGCTGGTCAAGGTCGCCATCTTCCCGTCCGGCGAAGCATGACGTATCCACTCCTGTCCGGCATTCGTGCTGAATTGTCCCGTCGGCGCCTTCAGCATCGCCGTCCCGAGTGCCGCCGATGCCCTTGGATCTCCCGACTTCACAAAGGCGTCGGTTGTCCCCATGCTCGTCTGCATCGAGTTATATCCCTGCGAAAACCCTTCTGTCCCGAGTGCCAGGCCGCTCCCCGTATTCATGTCCATGTGCGATTTCGCCGCGGAGCCCCGCGACCAGAAACTATGCTCGTTCGCCCAAGCCTGCGCCGGCATGGCGGATACGTTCCGCTGGATCGCAGAGGCTCTGCCGGCAGGGTCCTCGATCTCGTGGGCGGCCCTCGTGCCGGCTGACTGAATCTGTCCTGCCAGGCTTCCTGACATCATTGCCATGGCGTGACCTCCGAACTTCACAAGCATACCGGTGATGACGGTGGCAAGCATCATGCCGCTCATTCGCAGAGTCCCGAACATGCCCAGGATCTTCACGGTCTGATCCGGAAAGAAGTAGAGGGCATCCATTCCGAGCCGGTTCTGCCGCACCAGCTCGTAGGTCTTGTTGGCGTAGTCTACGGCAAACTGATGGACAATGGCGTCGGTGACACCCCAGGCGGTAAGCCAGACGAACAGGCCGGCAATGAGCCCAACGGCCTTGCCGATGAAAGGTGTGGGTATGAAGAGTGCCAGGAAGGGGAGCAGCCCCACGGCGATCGCGGTGAGCACCGCTCTCAGTATAGGCAGCCACTCGTTGGCGGCCTTCATGGCTCCGGAAGCGCTCAGAAGGAACTGATAGTTCGTGGCACCGGTCGCGTCGCCGCTCCGGAAGACCTCCTCGAGTCGCTGTGAGATGTAGGCCTGCTTCAGGAAGTCGTCGAGCGAGGCAGCTCCCAAGGTGGTCCCGTCGTTGACGTTCTCCAGGACCGTTTTGCACTGGTTGAGTGAGGCCGCGTCTGTCACGTCATAGCCGAGGCTCGCGCAGACAGCGCTGATGTTGTTCGAAAGACTGGCCGGGGTGAGAGCGGCTGTGATGTTCGTCCAGGCGTCGGTACAGGTGAGTGTCTGGCCGTTCGGGGTCGAGGAATCGTAGTAGACGGTCCAGACCGCAGGATTCTGCGCCTTCTGTAGAGAAGTCGTGAAACTTGTGGTCGTTTTACGCAGCTCGTCCACTGACAAGGAGCTTCCAGGACGCATCAGTTCATAGGTAACGCAATCCTTGACGTAGCGCCGCAACGAGGCGTCCAGGTTGCTGTCGGAAGCGGACAAGGGAAGGCTCGTCAGCTGCGCCAGGCCAAGGAATCCCTTTCCTCCCGCCTGTGTCTGGTAGGACATGGGGTCCCCGGAGGTGCTCACGATCTCCACGAGCCCCCGCTCGATCGTGTTCAGAATTCCTGCAACCACTACCACGCCTTCGGGGATGCTCCCCACGGCCTGGTTCTTGTTGTAGACAGGATCGTATATCTGGAGGGTCCCTTTCGGTACTACCAGTGCCAGGTAGACCATGATCCCGATGAGCGACGGCACCAGCCAAGCCATGGGAGAGCCGTTGCCGGTACCCAGAGCCTTCGATGCCAGAGAGAGACACCCGAAAAAAATTCCGGCCACTATCGAGATGGCGTAGAGCGACTTGTAGGTGCTGTCACCGAAGATCAGCGCCAGCTTGTTGAAGGCGTTCACCACCGCGTCGAACCCGCCATAGACATAGAAATCCATGGTCGTGGCGAAGGCCGCGCTTGGAATGGCGAGAATAAGAAGGGCAATGGCGATCCTAGACGTTGTTCGCATCGACATTCACTACCCCTGCGGCGATAAGCCTGCGGTTCCTGATCCAGGCAAACGCCATGGCGATGAGCGGGATGATGATGAACACGGCCGTCGAGACCAGGATGAAATATGCGGAAGTGAGGAAGATCCCCTTGAATCCCTGCACCCAGTAGTAGATGGCCGCAACCGTTTTGGAAGACGCCCTGGCATGGTAAAGTTTCTCCGTCACCCAGAGGATGTTCTTGTCCGTGAAGACCTTGAAGTAGATGAAATGGAAGGCGATGAATGCCAGAACCGCCTTCAGCACCGCACCCACCGTCATCCCGCCGAGAAGGTTCAGTACCATAGCCCTCGTGTACCCGCCGATATAGCAGGTGGCCGTCTTCGCCATGAAGATCGCGTAGCCGAGGGAAAATCCGAGGGCGAGAAGGAAGGCGCTGAACTTGTCGAACATGGTCGGCGTGGGGTCTCCGAACATGGGGATGTACTGCTCGATGACCCCGATCGCGACCGGCGTCAGGAGCGCTGTCACGATCCCGGAGGCGAAGGAACTGCGGAACCCCACCTCCATGAATTCAAGCCGCTGTTTGGTGGTGAGGAAACGGGAATTAGTCATGCAGCCACCGAGCTCGTTGGCGAAGTTCTGATCGATGTAGGAAATCGCCTCCAGAAGCCCCCGGGGGTGGATCTCGTTGCTCTGCGGCACCGGCATCACGTCCGGCGAGCCGCCACTCTGTTTCGACATTGCTATCCTCCTATCCGGCCAGTGACCTGACCAGGTTCATGACGCCGCCGCCGTAGGCAACGATGGACGCGAGAATGAGACAGATGGCTGCCAGGGTCGGATTCCTCTGCCGCACCCCGACCCAGAAGGCCAGGAAGATGAAGGCGATGAACAGGAACCTCCCCCAGAAGCCGAAGAGGGCCGTGGCGAAGAGTTTCTGCCAGAACCCGGTGTATTCCGCCTGCCCCATGTAGTGCAGGGGATTCAGTTTTTCGATGGGCATACCGTCACCTCTCAGAAAATGGGATACGCTTTCGCCCTGATCCGGCTTTTCTCCACCAAGCCGAAATAGCGGGAGTCGTAGCTGTCCTTGTGCTGGCCGATTACGAACATGAAGCCTGCCGGGATCGGGCCATTGAAAACGAAGCTCTCGAGCCTCTCCCCCTTGAGGGAGACGTCCTTGGCCCGGACCAGGTACTTGCCGTTGCAGTAGTAGCTTTTCGTCTCGTCCACGGTCAGGATGTCACCTTCGTCGCAGCCGAGGATCTTCATCAGGTCCGAGACCTCACCCCGGGCGAGGCTGGTTACCCGTTCAGGATAGTGAAAGAGCACGTAGTCGCCCTTTCTCACCTTGTCCGGGTCCCTGGCGAGCCAGTAGACCCGGTGCTTGAGGGAAGGGGTGAGGGTCACGCTGATCCTGCTGGGGAGCTGGCTGCCGACAACGACTATCAGTGCGATGAACAGCCAGACCCTCCAATCCCGGTAATCAAGGCTTGATCGTTTCGGCATTTCGAACCACCGCGTCACCCATGATGACGACCCTGTTCTTCGGGATCGCGGTGACCACCGCCTCGAGCCGGTCAAAGCTCTTCCTCAGATCGTCATCGCTCATCTTGCCCGCCAGGTAGTTTTCCCGCTGGGCCTCGATGTATCCCTTGACGTCAACGGCCACGACCTTCTGGGCATACCAGCGGTCGTAACAGAACAGGGTGGCCACCGACGTGAGGGTCGAGACGGCCAGGCAGAGCGCCACCAGTCCAAAGAGCCCAGCCGGTTTCGCCACGGGCCGTTTCTTTTCGAGTGTTCGCTTTTTTGGATCATCTTTGTGCTCCAAGTTAGTTCCCATTTCCGCGTCCAATTTCATCTCCTTTGAAGTCACCCATTCACTATCCAAAATCTCCACCTTAATTGGTGCATAGTCACTGCCGAGCGGCCGACAGGGCCGACACGAGACCCTTCAGGGAAGGGGAACCAGTTTCCCTGCCGATCAGCTCCAGGATGTATTCCAGGCTCGCGTCGCCGTAGACCGTGAAGCTCTCCGCCAGTTTCGCGTTCCGGGCATCCCCCTCGCTCAATCCGGGGTCCTCGGCCTTCACCCCCTGCGCGTAGACGACCGCCGGCACCTTCTCGATGCCGTATCTACGAAAGAGAAGGGGATCGACGATCATGCTCGCCGGCCGCATCCGGCAGTCGCTCCCGGAAGGATCGCAGTCCGGATCTTCCTTCAGGACGCTTCCCACAAAGTCGATGGCCGGCTGGATCTTCGCCATCCCTCCGACGAACCCCCTCATGACCAGCGTGATCCGGGGGTCGTGGAGACGGGCGACTGAGGCGGCATAGTTGCGCACCGTCTGAAGCGGAATCGACGAGGAAACGAATACGTAGATCCTCTCGGTCTCGAAGAGCTTTCCCTTCCTCTCTTGCGCCAGGGTGTCGGGGTAAAACTTGCCAATGCTTTCCCCGAAGAGTTCGGCCTTGATCCTCTCCGTCTCGCTCTTCAGGCGCCCCTGGAACTCCGGCGAGCGGTAATAGTTGTCGAGTTTCCCGGCAGCCTTCTCCATCTCGACCTTGCTGGGGTTTTGGGGTATCGTCAGCGCCCCCGCCTGTCGGTCGGCCCGGGCGAGGCTCGACGAGATGTCAGGCACTCCCATCTCCTCCACCCGCACTTCCTTCCAGAATTTCCCGTCCACGAAAACCTTCACCGTCTCCCGTGCGACGCCGACAAAGGCTCGACCGGGCTTCCCCTCACAGACTCCGGCCTGTCTCAGGTAAACGGTTTCACCCTCCACCTTTTCCGGGACGTAGCAAGCGTCCGGCGTTGCGATATACCCCGCTTTCCCAGCGGCAGATACCGAATAGGGACACGCGAGGATCGCGGCAATCATCAGTTGAGGCCATAGCCGACGCAACAGACCCTCCTTCTCGTCATCGACCAGAGAAAATTGTCGGGGGAATTGGCGCCGGCCCCCCAAGGCGGATTCTTTCCCGAACCCCAGATCATAGCGGGCCTGCCGATGGGATTGCATGCGGTGCCGCGGACCGGCCGAGCGATCTGCAGGCGGTAGTTGCTCTTCACGAGGATCGGGGTGATGACCCCGCCCGAGGAGCACTGGTTGATGCCTGTATCGAACAGGAGCGATTCACGCCCCAGCTTGAAGAGCATCCTCGCGGCGAGTCCGGCGTTGACGCTCAGCGGGTCGCTGGAGTCCACGCTCCCGGTCAAGGGATAGAAGGAGCCCCACGACCCCATGCACCAGAACAGAGGGTCGATGGGGTTGGTGACCGTGGCAGCTACGCTGTCGGCAACGCAGGCGACCTGGGAAACGGGGTTGGCGAACAGGAGCGCCTCCGGATTGATGATGAAGGAGAGGCTGTCATCGTTCCACATGGGGTCCACCTCCGTCATGTAGGCGAGATCGAATCCCCCCTGCTCGGCGCAGGGAAAGTCCATAAAGAGCTTCAGGATCGACCAGGCCGGGAAGGTATAGTAGTGGGCCTGCTGGAACGAGTAAGCGTTGTCACTGTAGGCCGGCCCGTTGGAAGTGCCGGAGGAAAACCCCGGTTTCGGGTTGTCCATGCCGGTCCCCAGGATCGGAAAGCAGTAAGGGTCCTTCACCGTTTCGATCATCCGGGCATGTTCCCAGAAGGCAACCGAGAGTCCGGCAATGATCCCCTGCTTGCTGTCGGGGCAGACACAGGTGGGAGTGGTGATGTTACCCGGGGCCGACTCCTGCCCCATGCCGAATGAGACGCTGCCGATCTGGGCCGGGAACATGCACTGCCAGCAGATGTCGGTGACCGGGTTGATTGCTGTCCCCTTGCAGACGGTTGCGGCCTCGGTAAAGGCGGCGGGGAGTAATATCCCGGCTGCAAGTGCCAGTAGGACGGTAAAGCGTCTTGTCATTTCATCTTCCTTTCTGCCTTCCGGAAACCTGACGGCTCATCGCGGCACCGCGAATTCGTTGACTACCATGACTTTTCCCTCCTGCCTGACAATCGAAGGGACCGCCTCCAACCGCAGCCGATCGACGATCGCGCCGTCGGCATAGAACAGGGGGACGTCGAGCCTCTTTCCCAGGCTCCGGTAATAGCCCTCGGTGAGAAGAAGCATCACGTCGATGCGTCCGTTGTATTCCGACGATGCGAACCATTTCACCTGCGCCGGATCGTTCCCGTTTATCACTACCAGGGTCTTGGTGAAGGTGATGTAATCGAGAGGGTTGAAGGTGTACCCTTGTGGGTAGAGTACGCCCCCCTTGCCGTCCGGAATATCCGTCGCCAGGGTCCAGGTCATGTCCACCGGAAACCTTCTGTCCTTGGCAGCGCGTGGCAGGAGCACCCGATCCTGCGGACCGTCGTAGTCTTCGATAGCCTTCCTTCTTACGACCTTGCTCCAGTCGACGCCTTTCGCCCGCTGCTCGATCTCGGTCAGGGCGTCCCGCTCGGCGATCTGGTATGTCGCTCCGACCGTACTCAGGTTTCTGGCATCGGTTGTGGTCGCCACGAACAGCGCCGTTGCCATGACGATAACGCCCTTCATCAGTTGGCCCCCGTCGTTGCCTGGAATTTCTGCTCCACCCGGTTCTGGATCGATGTCTGGGCTCCCTGGATTTTCGTCGCCAGGTCCTTCTGGATGTCGCCGAAGTACTCCGAGAGGTCGATGCGGGAGAAATCCAGCGACTGGAACTCGTCCGGGGTGAAGCCACGGCAATTGGGGGAGCTGGGTGAACCCCAGGCGCCGTCCGCTCCGAACGACTGCAGTTGAGGCCGCCCCTGCTCGTGGATTATCCGCGCCATCTTGGTGTTGAAGCAGCAGTACCCCTTCGCCTTCTGGACGCAGCCGACCAGCGGCCACTTCTTCTCGCAGTAATCGCCGATGTAGTGGCAATCCTTGGACGCGGCCTGCATTCCGGTCTGGATGTCTCCCTGGTCGCAGCCGCTTCCCATGAGGACCTTCATGACCACCATGACGACGATCGCCACGGCGATCGTGGCCGGATTCAGCAACGCTCCCACGTATGCCTGCAGGCCGGAACCGATTGCCGCGGCTCCAGTGGTTCCGCTTGCCGCGGCCGTGGACACGCCGGTGGCGACGGCGCCGCTTACGGTCGTGGTGCCGGTTGCGGTCACGATGCCAACCGATGTTGTGCCGACCAGGGGGGTGAGGGTGGCCGCTCCGCTCGTAACCAGATTCGAGTAGTAGGCCACCTGGCCGATTTCGTAGGCGGTCTGGATGCCGTTGGCGACCATGGAGATGTTGCTCCCCATGTCGTCCGTGCCGATGCTGTCGCTTTCGCAGCAGTTGTTGATCATCCCCACGGTGAGTCCAGGCGGCCGGCAGCGGGAAGCCTTGCCGTTGAAGACGAAGAGCTGGTCGAGGCAGTTGCCGTTCTGGTCCCGCTGGCCGTCGTCCTGCATCATCGACTCGTCCATGATCGTCGTCTCTTCGGTACCGCTAGTCCCTGCGGTGAAGCACTGATTAGGCGAGCACTGCATGGCCCCGTTGTTGTCCATGCAGGTGTACTGGGTCCCGAGGGGACAGGTGTTCATTCCCAGGAAGCAGCTATGGACCGTCGTATTGTAGATTCCGTCGCCGGTGCAGATCGGCACCGCCTCGCATTTCTCGACGGGAAGGCCGTTGTAAGCAGTCCCGGTCGGACAGTCGTGCTGCGCCTCGGAAACGCACTTGTCGAGAGTGCCGGAAAAGGCCACGGTCGCCGCCTGCGAAAAGCCGTCAGGCTTGGGGCACGAGACCGCTTGCAGACATTTGAAATCCGGCTGGCTCCAGGCATAGGAGCCGCAGTTTCTCGTCAGGGCGCCGAGACAGAGATTGAACGTGGCGTCGTAGACCCCGGAGGAACAGACCGGCGCCGAATAGCAGACATTGGCGCCGCTGTCGAAGGCATAGGTGCCGCAGTCCTTCGTCACGGTCGCCTCGCAGACATCCGTCCCGGTGTTGAGGACACCTCCCGGACAGGAAGGTGACTTGACGCAGGTGTTCGATGCGGTGTCGAGGCGAAAGCCGTCGTCGCAGAGCAGGGAGGCCGGGGCGTAACAGGTATGGGTCGTGCTGTCGAAGGAACCGGAGGGACAGGTCGGGTTCTGGTAGCAGACGCTTCCCGACAGGGTGTAGCCGGCATTGCAGGCGTTTACCGGGGCGGAACAAATATAAAGGCCGGACTGGGTGCAGTCGGTGATGCCGGTCTGGTTCCCCCATTGGGTAGTTATCGTTACGCATTGGGTAGTGGTGGGGGGAGCCGTGAGCGTATAGCCCGCGGGGCACGAAACGAACTCCGACAGGTCGGCGCTTGCCGCCGCGCCGGTCGTGTAGGACTTGGAAGCGGGGTATCGCACCTCTCCGGAACAGGAGTAGTAGGTGTAGTAGCTTCCACTCTCCCAGTCATAAGCCTGGGTCGGACACCCCATGCAGTAGGGAGACCCTGAATCGTAATCGTAGAACAGGGTGTAGCCGGGATCGCAGTAGGGGGAGTAATAGTCGTAGTTCCAGTCGAAGATGGTGGCGACCACGGTGAGGGTGTTGCCGCTCCTGGTCTGGGTCAGGTCCGTTCCGGCCCGGCACCACCCATTCCAGTGCGGCCGGTCGCAGCCGCAGTTTCCAGCGCCACCCCAGGCGCACTCCTTTTTGAGCACGACCTGGCCGTTCTGCAGGATGAAGTCGAAGCTGAGACTGTCGAGAGCCGGCGGAGAGGTCGAGTACTGGGTTATTCCGGTGCTCGTGTTTCCTCTGGCCTTGTACTTGATGATCTCCGTCTTGCCGGTGATCGGTTGGGTGTATCCGGTGATGGTGGTTGCCGACGTTTCGCACCGGTTGGTGATGCCGTTGAACGATGTGCCGCTCGGGCAGACCGGCTGCATCTCGCAGCGTCCGGTCGTGGCGCTGTAGTTGTACCCGGACGGGCACGAGATGGTGTACTGCTTCGTGCACAGGTCGTATGCGGGATTGTAGGATCCGGATGAGCAGACGGGAGAGCGCTGGCACTGTCCGGTGGCGGAGTTGTAGGAATAGCCATTGGCGGAGTCGCAGACCGGCATCCAGGCACGTTCGCACCGGTCACTGCTGGCGATGAACGAACCGCCGTCGTTGCATGTGGCGGACTTCACGCAGCGGTCGTAGGTTGGACTCGAGCTGTTGCCGTCGTAGGAGTATCCGGTCGGGCAGTCGTTCTGGACTAGCTTCTCGCAACGGTCGGTTACCGGATTGAATAGTCCGTTTTCCGGGCAATCGATCGACCGAACGCACTTGTCCAACGACGGATCGTAGCTGTAGCCGCTCCCACAGGTGACGACGGCATCGGCTTGGCACATGTCCCGCGAGGTGTTCAAAGCGGAACCGCTGGGACAGATCGGGGCGGAATAGGTCTCCACGCAGTTGACGGACCCTACGGGACAGAAGAGCCCTTGGGTCGTCTGGATGCAGTTGGCTATCTCCCCCGGGTCGGCGGCGTAGCCGTTGTTGTTGAGATCCTGGCCGCAGACCGGCTTCGAGAGATCGGGACCACTCGTTCCGGTCGTCGGAGGTGTAGTGGTCGTGCCGTCTCCCGTTTGCGGAGGCGAAAACGAGGCGGCGCAATCGAGCACCCCGTCGAACTGGACGATCTGCCCGCTCCTCGTCCCGTCAAGCCCGCTCGTCCATTTGCCGTCTCCGCCCATGACGACTGCCTGCGGGTCCTGTCCGCTGTACACTGGAGAAGCCCAGTTAGTGTAGGAAAGCGCGGAGCCGTCAACAGTGGTGAAACCGCTCGCGCCGTATTCCTTCCAGGCGTCAAGGTAGGTGCTTTTGGGCGTGGAGGCGCTTCCCAGGTACTTGCCGTACTGAGTGAGGATGAACTTCTCAGTGTCGGCGCTGTCGATCTTCACCGGCTTTGCAGCTCCGAACTTGCCGAGCGAGAGGAGATTTTTCAGGGAGCCGGTGCTGTCGCCGGTCATGGTGTAGGCCCTGGTGATGTTGGCCGAGAAGTCGAAGAAAGTCTCCGTTTCGGAGGTGCCGCCGGTCGCCGCCGATTTTGCGATGGCGTAGGTCTTGCCGTTGTACGAGACGAAGGAGACGAGGGTGTCGCTGTAGCGGATCGTCGTGTTCGGGTTGATCTGATCCTGGCAGCTCACCGCGGCGAGGGCCGTCCGGGGGATGCCGCTGAGGGAGACGATCAGGGTTGCATGGATCATGGCGTATAGGATTCGGAACATCATGCTGTCTCACCTCGACCTACAGCGGTTTCTTTGCGCCGGTGGTGCAGATGGTGTCTTTCCCCGCCGTCCGGAGCGTCTGGATGATTGTCGCCGCCTCGTTGAAATCGTTGATGCACTGGCAGTCCTTGACGATCTCTTCCCCCGGACCTGCGGGACAGACGTTGTTGCGGTCGCACACCCGGTAGAAGAAGTCGTATGAGGTCGCGGGATTCCTCATCTCCGTGACATCGCCCGATACCGTCACCTGGGTGTCGTTCTTGGGTTTTCTGGTCTTGCAGGCATGTTCGCAGGTGGCGGACTGGTCGCGTCCGGGAAGGGCGAAGTTGCCGTTCGCATCGCTCCAGCCTCCGGACGTGAGGCGTTTGTCCTGGAAGTCGAGGCTAGTGGTGTTGTCGGTGACGGTCGTGGCGACCTTGCCGAACCTGGTTCCGATGGCCGAAAAATCGTATGCCTGGTTGCCGCAGACATAGGTGCGCTTCTTTTGCCACCAGTTGCGGCAGATGGTGTTGGTCCCCACCTGGCCGATGAACTGCCGGCAACTGGGAAGTGGAGTGAGCCCGGTGGCGTTGAAGTTCAGCATGGTCTGAACACCGTCGACAGATTCGTTCTGCAGTCGGCAATCCGGGTCGTTCTCGAGCGTCGCGCACTGGTTGTCCACCCCTTCGCCGTACTGGTCCTCTTTTATCTGGATGTAGTAGCTCCAGTTGTACGTCGGAAACTGGGCGCCGGAAGCCGGACAGACAACGCTGGTCTGGATGGCGGTGTCGAAGCCGTTAACTATCCCGTCTGCCGAGCCGGAGCCGGAGGAACAGCCAGGGCCGGATATGTTGGATAGAGTGAGGTTCGCCTGCATCATCTTTTCCAGCCGGTTCGGGTCGGGCGGAGTAAGAATGATGTCTTTTATGGTATGCCAGCCGTTTCCGCCAGGATTGTCACCGCAGTTGGAATGGGCCGTCCCGAGACCGCCGGGGCCGGTATCGACGTACTGCATCTGATATTCGGAATCGCTCACCTTGTGGACCTTTATGTAGACCAGGTGGTCGGTGCAGAGCTGGCCGGTCCCCGAGTCATTGATCGTCCGGACCGTTGTCTGCACCGCGCCGTTGCGCGTCACGGTGCAGGCGCTCATCTTGCCGCTTGCCTGGGTGGAGGCGCCGGAATTGGAGATCAGGTAGTAAAGGCTCTTCGGGTCAGTGGACTGGGCGATGGCGGCGTTGTCCCTGGCCGCGGTCAATCCGGCCCAGTTGGTGTAGTAGCCGCTCAGGGTGCTTACGGTCGGCGATGAGGCCAGCGAATTGATGGAGCCGGAGGCGGTCGTCGAGTTGCCGGTTACGCGGCCGAAGTAGTCGATCGTCGTGAGGTCGTAGTTGACGCTGGTGATGGTGAAGGCGGAATTGCCATTATGGATGGCATTGACGATTCCCCCTCCCAGGCCCTGGAGGATCACCGCGCTGTTCGCCCAGACGAGGTTGCTGCCGCAGCTCTGATTGATGCAGTAGCAGCCCCCCAAGTCGGTGATCGATGCGGCGGAATCGGCGATTTTTCCGTCGGGACCGGCCGTCCACTTGAAATACTGGCAATGGTTCCAGGTCCCCGGATCGCAGGCGATATAACCGTTGCCGCAGACCCCTGAAACCGCTCTCGGAAGGGTGTAGACGTAATCGAACGTTCCGTTGGTGTCGAGGTCCTGGCTGACGATGACCTTCTGCAGATCGCCGGTCCCTGCCGGCTGGATGAAGACCTCCAGGAATTTCGCCGAAGAGGGCGAGGTGATGTTCGCCTGGAAACTCTGTGAACCGTCCACGGTCTGCAAGAGCTTCGTCGGGCTCGTCAACGGCTGGGAGATGCTCTGGTTCGACCCGTCCTGGCTCCCGAAACGGGAAAGCGCAGTCTGCGCGGAGCCCGTCCCGGCACTCTTGGCGTCGTCGTATGTTCCTCCCAGGGCGTTGCCGGCCATGACTGTTGCCATAACGCTAATCGCCGCGATATTTCCTGACCATCTCCCTAATCGCATCCTCGTACCCCATGCCTCCATCTACCAGCTGCTCGATTTCCGTGATCTCGTCCGCATCCGACGTGAAGACGTAGTAGGAGAAGGGATCGACCGCCAGTCTCCCCACTCCCACGCCGTATGGCGTATCCATAAAGATCTCCGAGTACCTCGGCTTGGCGCTCTTGGTGGACTTGAGGATATCCATGGTGAAGTCGTCGTAGTCGAGCATCTTCTCGTTCCGCGCTTCCTCGAATGCTTTGGATTCGAGATAGAACTTGAAGGCGGAGTTCTCCCGGATGACGTTTCCGACGCCGCCGAAACGCTTCATGTCCAGTACCGACTGGGTGATGATGGTGAAACTGCCGCCGTACTTCCGTGCGCGGCGGTACCCTTCTTCGATGACTTCCTTCAGGGTCGAGCTCTCCCCCAGGAACTGCCAGGCCTCGTCGAACACTATCAACCGCCGGTCGGAACGGTCGGAGAGATAGAGGTCCTGGGTCACGGCATTGATCACCTGAAGGGTGACGACCCTGAAGAGCGACTTTTTCTGCACGAGCTGTTCGAGTTCGAGAACAACGAACTCGTCGTTGGCGATGTCGAAGGTGCTTCTGCCGTTGAAGAAGCGGCCGAACGGACCGTCACTCCGAAAATCCCCAAGATTGAAGGCGAGGCGGGCAGCCGCTTCCTTCACCTCGCCGCCGACGTTGGAATAGCGGTCGAAGTTGGACAGATACTCGTGGACGGTGTCGATCCCGGCGTCATTCCCTTCCTGCTGCCATGCCCAGCGGACCGCTTCCTTGATGAGGGTCATCTCGGTTTCGCTCGGGCTGGAGTTGCCGGAGGAGAAGATCATCTGCGCCACGATCGGGGCGATGATTGGGATGTCGTGCTCCACGTCCACGATGTTCGTGAACGGGTTGAGGCAGACGTCCGAATCCTCCGAGAAATCCAGATAGCGGGCGCCGCACAGCATAGTCATCTTCTTGTAGGAGCCGCCGATGTCGATCACCCTCACCTTCGCTTTCAAGGCGTAGTAGTTGAAGAGGAGATAGTTGAGAAAGAAGCTCTTGCCGGCTCCGCTCTCCGCGCAAACCATCGCGTTGTGGTTGTTGACCCCCTTCTTGTGGAAGATGTCGAGGCCGAACAGTTGTCCCTTTCTGCCGGCAAAGAGCATCGCCGGCCGTCCCAGGCCCGAGAAGTCCCCCTGCACGGGCAGGGTGGCGGCAATGCTCCCAACCGGCATGATCTGGTCCCGGTCGAGTGTTTCGACGTTGCTCTTGATGTCGTAGAGGCCGAACGGAAGGGCGGAGATGAAGAGAATGGGGAGAATCCCCTTGTCCTCCTGCATCACGTATCCCTGTCCCTCCCACACCCGCTTGGCCCTGGTTACCGACTCGTTCACCAGCCATTCATCGCTGCCGTAGACCCAGAGCACTGGGATGATCTTGAAGAACTTCGTTCCCCGCTCCAGCTCGTCGGCCGCCCACATGTATTCTTCCTGCTTGCGGGCGAGGGATGGGGCGAAGGAACCGACCCCCTTCTGCTGGAGAACGAGGTTGCACTTGGTGTGGAGCTTCTGCTTCTGGTTCTTGAGGATGATGTTCAGGGTGAAAAAGAACGGCGTCCTGATCTGGTCCGAGTCGGTTGGCTGCCCCATGATCCCGCCGAAAAGCTTGTTAGTCTGGATCGGGTTTCCCTCTCGCGGGTAGGAGCGCGGCGTCACGCAGCGGAAGCACTTCGAGCCGAACTTCAACCGGGAGAAGCCGGTTTCGATCGGGGTGGCGAGGAGTACCTGCTTGCGGATCTCCTTGCGGTCGTCGTAGTGGCCGTTGTTTTCCGACGGGGTGTCGTTCATCATCCGGCGCAACCAATCGAGCAGTACCCCAGGCTCAACACTCCTGGGCGAAAGCCCGGCACCCTGGAGGATCTCCTGGACCGTCCCGTTGATCTCGTCGATGTTGACGTTCGGCAGTTCCCTGTCGGGGAATTTCACGGTGAAAAAGAGCCGGAAGTTGCGGATAGGTATCCCGGACAGATTCGGGAGGCCCTCGACCCCTGACAAATAGAAATCGGAGACGTTTTCTGCGACATCCTGAATCAGCTCGCTTTTCCGGGACTTCATCGAGTTGAAGTCCTGGATGATCGGCGTGACGTTCGGGTCGGCGAAAAGGATGAACTGCATGATCGCCCCGTCGGGAAGATTGAGACGGAAAAGCCCCTCAAGCGTTCTCATGGTCGACTCTCCCGCAAAGACCAGCGGCGAGCACTCCCACATCATCCCCACGGTGTTGTCGATATTGATATAGAGCCGGGATTCAGGGCCGTAGGCTTCCCACGGCAGGTACTCGGCGAACCGGTCGCGCTCTGTCATGGCCCGCAGTCCCGCAACGGTGGCTCCGCCGTCTTTGCCGAAGATGAGATCGAACAGTCCCACGTCTATTCCTCCTCTTCCTCAAGGACTGAATCGCCAAGAATCCAGCGGGGCTCATCAACGAAGAAGTAGACGTACCTGAGCATGTAGAATTCGTTTTCCTGACCGGTGTAGGGGAGAAGCAGAACCCTCATCGCTTTAGGGGGAGCCACCACCGGCGTCACCGGTTCCTTCAGGAGACCGTTGAATTTTTCGAAGAGTGCCGAGCGGTAGTGGTTATAGTTCCGGTCTTCCTGGTTGAGCACCATGGTTGCGGCAGGGGCTGAAGATGGCGGCGGTTGCGGGTCTGAACAGACCGTGTCCAACGACACGGCGCCATCGACATCGCTGTACCTGGATGTACAACGGCCCTCCTTTGCGGCCTCCGCCTTGGCCTTCGGTGGAACGGACCCGTTGTCCTCGTATGCCTGCTGCACGGAGACGCATTTCCCCCGGTTGCCTTCCGGACAGCTGAAATCGCTCTCGTATGGATTCAAAAACGCGCATCCGCCCAGGAAAAGCGCGCTGACAAGTAATGCGGCCTTTTTCACTTAGCCCCTCCCTTCGAGATCTTCTTGATCTCCAGGTTCGTTCCTTCGCTCACCACCAGCGTGACCGGCTTGGTGGCGCCCACCTCGATGACCGGCAGCGTCTGCCGGGCCAGCTCCATGTAGAACTTCTGGATCTCCTTGAAGCCTGTGGATAGTCCGTTGCCGACCCCGGCAACCGCCAGATCGTTGGCGTTGATCGACTGTGTAGTCCCTAGAGCGCTGACCGAGGTCGTCGTCGCCGAAGCCTTGAGGACGTCGCCGACCCCGCCGAAAAAGCCGGCGATCATGCTCCGAGCGACCATGGAGCCCATCTTCGCCACCACCTTGCCACGCAGACCTATCTTGCCGTCCTCGTCCACGACGAAGCCTTTCACCTTCTGGTCGATTACCGCCTGTCCTTTCCTGTCGAGGCACGACAGGGAAACGAGGAGAAGTTCAGCCCTTTCGGTGGCGAGGTTTCCCCTCCCGTCCGCTATGACAAAGCACCCCTTCAGGTTCGCCTTTACGCTGTTGGGGAGTACCGCGGGGGTCTTCACCTTCAGGAGTACCGGCACGGGATTACCTTTCGCTTCAGAGGCTGTTGGAGCGTCCAACCCGGAAAGCAGGGTCGCCTCCATGAAAGAAGGTGGCAGATAGACCGTCGTGTTCTCTTTTTTTTTATCTGCCCCGACATCCTTGGGGGTGGCGCTTTGCGTGACACCTACGACAAGAGAGATGTCGCCGACCTCCGTCTCCGGAGGCGGAAGCGGTTGCCCCTGCGCACCGCTCGGCATGGAGGGTGGTGGCGGGATGGCACTCTGGGGAAGCGACGGAGGGGGTGGAACCGGCTTGCTGCCGGATGGCCTTGCTCCGCTTGCGCCGGCCTGTTGGCTTTGCTGGTGCAGGGCCGCAGTCATGACCGGCTGTCCGGGTGCCGGTGTCGGCGCCGGCTGCTGGGGATTCGACACTACCTGGCCGTTTTTCTGCTGGGAGATCTCCTCGAGCTTTTTCTGCAGCTCGGCCACCTTTTCGTCGCGGCGGGTAAGCTCCTTCTGGCTCTCCAGAAACTGGCTCTTCTCCAATAGCTTCGGTTCGATGCTGATGGGCGAGCTCTTTTTTTCCTCTTCCGTCTTCAGCTCTTTCCTGCTGCTCGTCAGGTAGATCGCGACGCTCAGGAAAACGGTGAGAATCCCGATCCCGAAAATGACCCCCGTGCGGCGTTGCCCGGAGTTCAGACTGTTCCAGTAGGACAGGAGCCTATTTTTCATCGTCCGCCTCCTGTCCCTTGAAGCCCGCTTCGTGTTCCTGCCCCTTCTTCTGGGGAGGGTGGGCTTCGGAATGTCTGGGGTCCATTACCGGAAGCTCTCCGTCGAGCCTTTTCATCCCTTGCCTTGCGGCCCGCTGCTCGACAACGAAGAGCCTGGAGGTGTCTCCTCCCCTGAGCAGATGCCGTTCGAGAGAAACCGCGACCGGGTTCTCCGCGAGTTCCGTGCGGATGAACATCTTCTCGTTCATCTTAAACTGGGGAATTCCCTCCTTAAGGGCAACCTCGTACTCCTTCACCCGAAGCCCTTCACCTTCGATGTCCACCGTTCTTCGGAGCGTCACCCTGATTTCCTTGTACGCGTCGAAACGCTTTACTTCCCTGGTGACCGTGTACGAATCGGGGATCTGCTCGGTAAAGACTTCCCTGATGACCTTGAGCAGCTTTTTCTCGAAAGGCAGCCCGGAATAGAGGGAGATGTTTTCCTTGATCTTCTTCTCCTTGCCGGAGGAAAGCCGGATGGTCTGGGAAGGGATACGCTGGGGGAAGGCGATCATGCTGTAGGTTTCGTCACCGCATACGACGTAGACTTCGGTAGGCGTGCTGGAGTAGACCATCTTGTCGCCCCGCTTCGTCACCTTGAATTTAACGAAGGCGTCCTTCCCGGTGATCTTGATGGTGACCCCCTTCTCGGTCGAGGTCAGGGCCTCCTTGATCTCCGCAGGGCAGGAAATCCGGTTGAGATCGGAGCTTGAGAGCCGGATAGTCGTTGTAACTTCCGGAGGAACCACGACTGGGAACTCCCCTTCGGGAGGGAACTGCTCTGCCGGTTTCTCGACCGGCGCCACACTCCGCTGCTTTATTGTCTGCTCGGTTTTGCCATGGTCGGCTGCGAACGCCATCATCGGCGCCATAACGGCGACCAGAAAAGCGACCTTGTGCATCATGCCCCCTTGTTCTCACCCTGCGCCGTCTTCTCGTAGAGACGGGTGAGGATGAATTTTCCGCTATCGAAGCGGTATTCGATGATGTAGGTGGTCTGGACGGAATCGGCCTTCTGCTCGGCCATGTAGGTGTTCTTTGTGCCTGCGACCTCGATGCGACGCTTGTCTGCATCGTTGGTGATCGACTGGATATAGAAAGCGCTGGAGGCGCGGGCATTCTCGATCTTGTCGGCCAGCTCGTACAATTCCTTCCTCGCCTTCTGGAACTCCGAAGGATCGTAGACAGCCAGAATCTCGCTGAACTGGGTCCGGGCGGTTGCCGGGTTGTAGGTGAGGGCCAGTCCGAGAACATACCTGGTGAACTCCTTCAGGTATTCGTCTGAAGCCTTGTCGCCGGAAACCATCAACTTCGAGTTTATGACCGGCGGAACGAGGATGACCCTCTGCTTGTCGAGGGCCGTGAAGACTCCGACGGTATTTATGACGACCGCCACCCCCAGTATGATGATGGCGAACTTGAGCAGCCGGTTTTCGGCAAAGATGTTCGAATTGCGTTGGAGGAAAATATCCAGTTTCACTGTCTGTCTCCCTGTCAGGCGATCAATCGAGGAAATGCTTCTGGAAGAAATGGGGATAACCCCTCATTGGCGCGATCCCCGTGAAGTAAAGCGTGTGGCGCAGAAAGCCCCTGGGATACCGTTTCTTCATGCGGCCATATATCCAGGGAAGAACGAACATCAAAAACCAGAAGACACCGCCAAACTTCTGCGCGAAAATGAAGCCGACCGCCATGAAAGCCATGTCGTCGGGCTCGAACCAGAGGATCTGGAAGGGTTGGCTAAGATATTGGGGGAAACGGACCATCCCGCGTTCTCCTTGAAAAGGGGGGAGTGAATCCCCCCTCCGTCTGTTGTTTCAGTTACATTACGCAGCCGAGAGAGGTCACGATGGCGCTTGCGTTGATGAGCAGGACCCCGGCCAGGATGCAGGTAATTGCCGGTGCGAGGGTCTGCTTGACGAAGAAGATGATGCTCGTGAGGATGAGGAGGACCGAGGCGATCGCCCCGAACGGTCCCTTCACCAGCTTGTTGATGAAAAAGTCATAGGCCTCGTAACCGAACGATCCGGCTACGGGGGCGGTGAGGGCCATGGCCTGTGATGCCACGAGGGTGACCGCCACAGCGAGCCCGAACAGTATCAACATCTTTTTCCTGTTAAATTTCATTTTGTTCTCCTTCCTTGTTGTGGTGTGACGACTTGCTACCCTCGTGACTCGTCTTACGTTATTTCGGGACATTCACCCCCTTTCCGTCCAGAAGCGCCTTTATGCGCGGGATGTCCGCCCCGTTGATAGCAACGCCGTCAATCCAGATGGCCGGCGTCCCTTGCACGCCAATGCTCTGTGCGACTTTTTCCATATCCTCCAGTTGCGAGGCATTGTTTTCATCCTGCGGTATCGGCTTGCCGTCCAGTGCGCCGCTGAGAACCTCACGGAATGCATTCTCCTTCTCCTTCTGCGACAGGATGTAACGGGCCTTCTTTTCCGCATCGGGATGAATTCTCCGAAGCGGGAAGAAGAACACATAGCGGGTGATGTCGGTCCTCTTCGCGAGGAGTTCGTCCACTTTGCGGCAGAAGGGACAATCAGGGTCGGTGAACTCTATGACCTGGTGCGGGCCGGAACCGATTTTCAGGGCCTTGTCCAGCGGGATGCTTTTCAGTTTCTCGGCCAGGACCTTCTCGCGTGTCTCGGCGGTCAGGTTTTTCCCGTCCTTGCTCCACAGTTCGCCGAACATCAGGAAGCCGTCCGGGCTGAAGTAGAAAACCTGGTTTCCGGCAACGATCTCGTACAGCCCCTTCACGGGTGATTCCCTGAAATTGTCCACTCTCAGATTCGGAAAGCTCTTCTTCAGGTTTTTCTCCTCGGACTTCAGGCTCTCGTTCGCCGCGGAAAGACCCGCCGTGGTGACGATGACCAGGATGATCCCGCCGATCTTGAGCTTTTTCTTCGTCAGAACTCTCACTTCTCCTCCTTTTGCTGTGTGCTTATCTCGACACGTCTGTTTTGCGGCCTGTCATCGGACACGGGACAGCACTCGCCCAGGCCTTTCACTTTCCCCACGGGAACGCCCTTCCCGCGCAGATATGCAGCGACCTTGTTCGCCCTCTTGAGTGAGAGGCGCAGGTTGTGGGACGTGCTGCCAAGATCGCAGGTGTAACCGTCAATGTTGACTACTACGCCTTCAGGAACCGTTTTGATCACCTCGTCGAGTTTTGCCCGCTGGTTCTTCGGCATCTCCCAACTGTCGAAGGCAAATCTGACCGTTCCCAGGAGACAATTGACGCAATCCTTGCGGGCATCGACTGCCGGCGGCGCCGTCTTCAGCACTTCTTTCACCGGGATTTCGTCACGACTCGACCGTACTGCCAGTGGTGGGGGAGCTGGCAGCACGGAGAGCCGATCATCGGGAGAGTTCGAACAGACTACGAAGACGTCGCTTCCCCTCACGTCTGCCACATCAAAGGAGTAGTCAAAGGGCCTCTGCTTGATGACTGAGGCTTCGGCAGTTACGGGAACAAGGAGTGCCAATCCGATGGCGAGGTATCTTCCGGGCATGGGACCTCCGAAATGTTTCTTTCACGGGTAATATCTATGGGGGGGACAGTTGTGCGGACTGAAACGAGGCGGGAAAATGAGAATGCCCCGCGGAAAACGGGGCATTCGGCTACTTCAAAATTTTTTCCAGGACATCGCTGCATGGTTCCAGCGATGGCTTTTGGAGAGCGGTCACCGATGAGGCCGGAGGCCCCGTCTCGTGATGAGCCTTCAGCGGCTGAGGCGAGTCCGGCCCTGGTGATGGTCGGGTTTCCTGGCTCATGAGCTTGATAACCTGAGCTCCCTTGTCGGAGGCAATGAAGTGTTTCAGCGCCTCCTGCGTGAACGCCGCCTGCTTCCGGCTCCTCCGTAAGCGGGCGAAAGCCTCGATGATGACTGGATCGTATGTGTTGATCTTGATCGTGTACTGTGGCATGTCACCCTCACTTTGCGCCGGCGAGCGACAGGAATCCCCGTGCGTTAGCGAATTCCGGCTCAGGCAGAATGACAACCTCGATGTTCTTTGCCGGAAAGTCGTCTTTAAGAAGTGCTGCCCCTCCGCCGAACAGCAGGACCCGGTTGAAGTCGGCATGCATTCCGACGTGGGCCTGCAATTCCCCCTGGACATCCTTCAGGATATGCTCGACGTAGGCTACTCCCGCTTCATGGATTTCCCTGGTCACGTCATGGCGCTCAAAGCCGTATTGCAGGTATCCTTTCTCAATGAGGAAAGCGATCTCGACGGGAGTGAACGTCCCTGACGGAGCGAGGTTCTTGATGCGGGGGAGCAGGAAGCTCGTCGCCATCTGATGGACCCCGCGCTTGTTGAGTGTCTTGCCGTAGATGATTTGCCTCCTGGCCGGGGAGAAGAGCGTCACTATAACGGTATTGAACCCGATGTCGATGCCGAGGACATTGCCGTCTGGACGTTCATTCGCCTGGTCAAGGTAATCCCTGATGCCGCCAAGCCCCTGCGGGAAAACGGTGACATCGCTGATCGCGCCGCCGGAAAGAGCCTTGGCTATGGTGGGAACCGCTCCGCCAGGCTTATTCTGCTCCAGCCAGTAGGAATAAGGCAGGCCGACAGCCAGTACCAGTTCCCCGGAAGTTTCCGCGATTTGCTGACAATGTTCCACGAAAACAGGGTAGTACCTTCCCAGTTCCTCCATTGTCTTTAGGTAGGAGGAGCCGGAAGAGAGCAGCGCCTCCTCGCCGATGAGAAGATTGTCTCCGTCATACCGGAAAGCGGAGATTATCCTGCCTTTCCTCTCCCTGTAGATCCATTTGGCCGAAGAAAACCCCAGATCACAGACCAGCACGTTCATGTTTGCCTCCCTTATGGTGTCGTTAAGGGGGAACAAACGTTCCCCCTTACCCCCATATCTAGCGGGGGGACATCTATTGGGGAGGAAATTGGAGAAAAAAATGGGGACGTATCCGAACGGTGACGATTTTGGCGGAGATTTGGCAACCATATTCGGGGCGTTGCCTGGCTATCCGCCAAAACAGCGACCATTTTGGCGAGCTAAAAGGATTCCCTGACGGTGTGGTTGTCGATCGCGGATTTGAGCCTCAATAGACTTTCGTAAAGTTTCCATACCTCCTTGATCCGTTCAAACGCATGATCCATGTTGGCACCGCACGCGTTTAATGCTGGAGGGCCGGGGATCTCGGCAAGGAAGGCTTCCCGCGAGCTGTCCCACGTAAGGCGAATCGTGGGATACAGCTTTTTCGCTTTGGCTGCTGTAGATGCTCGTTCGGTGTCTTTACCGAACACCTTGGCATAGGCTTCCGGGAAGTCCCTCTTCATGGCCTCATGTTCCTTCGGGGTATGGTCCACATTGGGCCGGTCCTTGAGGACCAATTCCGCAACGGCTGGATCGAATCCCCATCCCTTACACCATCTGGCGAATGTGTATCCGATCTTTCGGAGCGCCGCTTCGAGAGGCCAGTCGATATCGAAAGACTGATGATAGGACTCCTTGTCCATGCCCTTGATGTGACCGATACTTCTGAGGAAGCTGTACACGAACTCGACATTGCCTTTCTTGAGTGCCCTGGTGATTTCCACAACGCTCATTCCAGAGAGAAACGCAACGACGATCTGCCCCCTGATATCCTGAATCAAGTCTTCCCGTTCCATGTCCACCTCCGTTCGATGCCATGCGCAGCAGGGCGCAACAATAACTTTCATAATGAACTACGTTCATTTTGAAAGTTTATCTGGTGAAAATGACAGACGTTCCCGCGAATTTTTTTCCTTGGATTCCTCCAGCAGAGCCAGTTGGATCATGGTCCGCTTGCATGACTCCTCCCTCGATCTGCGGCGGAGGTTGTAAGCGATCTGTCTGACCCTCTTTATCTTGCTCAGCGGGTACTCGACCTCGAAGAACTCGTGAATCCTGTCGGCCATCTCGGTCACCGATACCTTCATGCGGGGTTTCAGATTCAGATAAGTGCTGAGGATGTAGCGCTCGATCTTTCCGAATTCCGGGAAAGCCAGCATTGCCGCTCTCTTGTCTGGCCTGAACGATTTGTTCATCTGGGAGACATACCAGTCGTGCCTCCAGATGTGACTGAGAGAAGACAGAAGGCGTTGATCGGCATCGTCGAGAGGGAAGGAAATGATGTTGTCCTGCGACAATCTCCTCATGACCTTGCCGGTGACCGGTTTGAAGGTCTTCACGGCGGTTTTGAGATCCATAGTGGGTTGTCCTTGTGGCTGGTGTTCGGGAGGTTTCACATGCAGGCACCTGCCGAACTTCTCTGCCTGGAGTTGAACTGCTCATTTCTGATCCTCGCCGGATCGACAACGCCTTCGGCGACCAGCTTCTTCAATCGGCTGAAGACCCTGCTGAACGTGTTGCGTATGTTGGTCGGCAAGCAACCGAGGAGCTTGGCAATCTCATAGCTGGACAACGCTCCCGCTTCGGTCAAGCCGAGAGACAAGGAGAAGATTTCTTGCTCCTTCTTGGTGAGATGCTGCTGGATCGCCTCGAATACCGCCTCTATGACCATATCGCTTTCACCGTTCTGATCATTGGCTGACACGTTGTCGATGTCGAAAGAGCACAGGTGAGATGAGATCGAGTTCGAGCCGTGGTGGTTGAGGTTCGGGGTCATGACGCTGATCTGGTTCCGAAAAATGGTCCAGAAGGCGGCTTCGAACGGTATCCCCTTCGATTCGCTTCGCAAGGTCGCCACCATTGCCGCCTCATAGGCTTCCTGGATGTAGTCGCTCTCTTCGTAGGGCGAGAACTTGCGATACTGGGAGATCATCAACTTGATGCCCTCCCTGTTTTCTTGAACCCACTCGACAGCCATCAGGAAATCCATGTTGCCTCCGAAAAACAAAAAAAGCCGGCCACGGAGTCGAGCTCCGAAGACCGGCTTTGCCGCGCCTGAAAGCGCTTGGCCGTGCCAGCAATGAAATATGCGGTTATGAAAACAGCTGCTAAATGCCTGGAACCGAGAAGTCTGGCTTCGCGATCTCCCTGTCGCTAGAAATCAGCGTGACGCCAAGGCATGAGGCGATACGGATGATTTCTTCTGTGGAGGCAGATTTCCGCAAATGATCTTCTACTTTCCGGCGAATCCGAACGATGTCCCATCCTGTGGGGATATACGCCCCGCATATCTGGATAGAACCGTCTTCGGCAATTGTTATTGCCCGGTCCCGTACAGCTTCGCTGACGACGTTGAGATTTAAGATCCCTTCTACGATCCGGTAGGAATCACCGGCTTTGGAGATCGTCATTCCAGACCGTCGCAAGTGAGTTATGACGATGGCCATTGCATCGTATGGAAATTGGCAGTTCATGCGATCCCTCCTCTGACTTGCTGCCCTTATTTGGTTAAAAAGGGTTAGAATATGGTTAGCGGGTTGTTGAAAACCCCGCAATGCACTGTCATTGCTTGCGATTCTCCGGACATGCAGTTGGTCAAAGGTCAACAGTCCGGTAAGTCAAAGGTCAATGTTTTGGTTTGGCATAGGTCAATACCGGTTGGTCAAAGGTCAATGCCCGGTAAGCCAAAGGTCAATAGCTGGTTGGTCAAAGGTCAATAGCTGGTAAGTCAAAGGTCAATACCTCCTCTTGACCGCAACCAGGTCCTCCACGATTTCCCAACTGTCAAGAAACTCAATCCTGACGAGCTCGCCAAGGGCCTTCTTGAGTTCGATCTTGAAGTTTTTCTGCGCCATCTCGGAGCCGCATAGCTTGACCAGGGTCTCGACTTTTACCGGGTATGGCTGCCGGTGACTCGCCCAATATCCGAAGAGCTTTGACGTGATCCCGTCCGGCAATGATTTTCTGGTTTCCCAGTTCACCCTCGTAAGAAAGTCATCGTCGAACAGCAGCCGCATTTCCTCGCCTACCCAAACCTGCCATCGCGACATGTTTTCGTTGTTCTCGTCCCTTGATTTGAACTTGAGAATCAACGATACGCTGATAAAGCATCCGAGCCGCTTGGAATGGATGCGGATCGCGGTAGCCTGCATCCGGCTGAGGCAGGTGCGGAGACGCTCATAGCTTTGCCCCTTGATTGGCCACCCAAGGGCCTTGACGAAAGAATAGGGCGTAAACTCTACGCATTCTCCGAGGGCGACTTTCTTTGCCAAGTGAATGAGATGGAGCCAGACAAGCTCGTCATCCTGGCGCAGCTCTTCTCCGCGGTACATGATCTGCCCGTCGCCGATGACGGCTATTTCAATGTCTTTGAGGAAGATGCGTTGCTGATTTCTGTTTCGGCAATTAAAGAGGGCTGAGCGGAGAACTTCGTTCGGCATGGCTCGTTGACCATCCGGCCACTCTGGGAGGTATTTGGGTTTTGCTGCGAGGCTCGCAAGAATTCGCTCGAAAGAGTCGACTTCGGTTTCCTTGGGCAATCTGGAAGAGGAACCCGGGATGGCCTGAGTATTACAGTGCAATGGCCACCTCCGTCACGGGAGATGGCAGAACCGCGGGAACGATCTCCTTTCCTGCACTCCTCTCAAAGGCTTGCCGTTCGAGGTCGCGTCGGATGATATTCATCAGACGCTCAAATCTTGCCTCCGGATCACACGAATTTATGTATTCTACGGTGACTTTCACGGCGTCTCTTGCAACATAAAGAAGAGATGAAAAACATTTTGATGAATTGTGTAATTTTTTGTGCTATAAGATGATGAGTAATTGGGGCGCAAGAAATCCAAGCTGATGATATCTCAACAGCTTTCATCGAGCCCACAAACTCTCGTATGGGACACCAAGCTCTCTGGCGATAATTCTCTGAATCCGCTGAGATCTTGCCCTCCCGCTGATTACATGATAGACGGCCGTCCGATGGACGCCTGCCTTCCTGGCGATATCCGATCCTGAGATTCCTTTTTCCATCATCAGGATCTTTATTTTCATCGAAATCTTCATCATGATGATTATTATCACATAAGGATGACAACATGTCAAGAAAAAATGCACAAAATGAAGACTTCAAGATTTCCGAAATCATCGAAAAGCTGAAATCTGCCCTCGGCGTAAAAGGGGATGTTGATGTCGCAAGGGCACTAGAAGTGGACCCGAGGCTGTTGGGGGTCTGGAAGGGGCGAAACACGATCCCTTACGACAGGATCATCAGTCTGTGCATCAGAAACCACATCGATTTGGAGTGGGTGTTCTCGGAAGAAGGCGTAGTCCCTTCAGACAAGCTGGAGGAAAAGCATCTCATTATGGAGAAGGAAGGATATATTCGGGTTCCTCGATATGAAGTACATGCGAGTGCCGGTGGTGGTGCCATCATTCATAGCGAACAGATCGTCGACCATCTATATTTCAAGGCTGACTGGGTTAAGAACGTCCTGGGTATCCCGAGGGACAATCTTGCACTGATTGCCGTTCATGGCGACAGTATGGAACCGACCCTGAGCAACGGAGATTTGATATTGGTGGATACCCGCATATCAAGGGTTGAAGATGGTGCAATATATGTTCTTCAATTTGATGATGCCCTGCTCGTCAAACGTCTTCAGAAAAAGTTCGACGGTTCTGTTGTCATCAGGAGTGACAATCCGTTATACGAACCTGAGATATTGCACGGGGAAGATACTGAAAAGCTGAATGTCGTCGGAAGGGTCGTCTGGGCTGGCGGAATAATCTAGGCGGGTAGCTTTATGCATGTTGGAATCTGGATAAGGGTATCGACGGAGGACCAGGCCCGGGGGGAGTCCCCAAAAAATCATGAAGCGCGCGCCAGGATGTACGCCGAACTCAAGAGGTGGCAAGTCGTTGAGCTATACGACCTTTCAGGGGTATCCGGTAAAGACGTTCTGGATAATTCCGAAGCGAAGAGAATGCTCGAAGATGTGGCAGCAGGCCGCATCAAGGCACTGATCTTCTCAAAACTCGCCCGTCTCGCCCGCAATACAAAGCAGCTCCTCGAAATTTCTGATTATTTCCAGAAACACGATGCAGCCCTTGTCAGCTTGGAAGAAAGCATAGACACTTCCTCACCTGCTGGCCGTCTTCTTTACACCGTGATCGGCGCATTAGCCCAGTGGGAAAGGGAAGAGATATCCGCACGCGTTGCCGCTTCTATCCCAGTTCGTGCAAAAATGGGGAAGAACACCGGTGGTAAGGGGCCTTTCGGGTATCATTGGGTTGAAGGGAAGCTTGTACCCAATCCAGGAGAGGCTCCCATCGTCAAGAGGGCTTATGAGCTCTTCCTGGAAACTGGCAAATTGCTCACCACCTGCAACATTCTCAAGGAAGAAGGGCTCTATTCCAGGAACAAGTGCGTCTTCCGCCCCACGTCGCTCAAGCGGATGCTCTCGGAGACCGTCTACAAGGGAATTCGAAGGGCCAATTACGCGAAGAGCCTGGGGAACAAGAAGAACTGGGTCCTGAAGCCTGAGAAGGACTGGGTTTACTTCAACGTCGAACCCTTGGTGTCAGAAGAAGACTGGGAAGCTGTTAACAAGATATTCCAAGAAACGGCGACCCGTTACCCCAACTTCAAAGAGGTTCCGAAGAACGGAAGGTTTCTCTTTTCCGGCCTGCTCAAATGCCAATGCGGTTCGAAGCTCTATGTCGCACCGTACCCGTCAATGAAGATTCCACGCTATGCCTGCAAAAAATGCCGAACGAAGATCAATGAAGACATCATCGAACAGCATTTCCACGATGCTTTAAAAGGCATTGTTGTTACACCGGAACAGCTTGGGGCGAATGAGGACCTGGAAAGAGAGCTCCAGGAGAAACAGGAAAGGCTGGAACTTCTGAAGAAGGAACAGAAAGATGTGAACAACAAGATAGACGTTCTTATTGATCTGTACGGAAAGCAGGCTCTCGATCAGAATGAATTTCGGGAGAGATTCGATCCTCTCAAGTACAGGAAGGAAAGCATCTTCGCTGAGATCCCACGCCTGCAGGCGGAGATCGATTTCATCAAGACGAGCGAAATAGGCAGATCCTACGTTATCGAAAGAGCTACCACGCTTACATCGCTTTGGGGAATGCTTGGCTACGAAGCTAGGCAGCAAGTAGTGAAGGAACTCTTGGACCGGGTTGATGTCGGCGAGGAATCCCTCCATTTTGTCTTCTATTATATCCCTTCTTTTGTGCCAGTAGAGAAAGGTTCACACACCCACAGGGGTTCATGGCGGCCACGAGCATGAAGCGGGAGGGATAGGTGAGGGACATGAGGGCCCGGGAGATGGAGACCCGGCCATCCTCCAGGGGTTGACGGAGGACTTCCAGGACGTGCTTCTTGAACTCGGGGAGCTCGTCGAGGAAAAGAACACCGTGGTGGGAGAGACTCACCTCGCCGGGGCGCGGGGTGTTGCCTCCGCCGATAAGTCCAATGTCCGAGATTGTATGATGGGGGCTTCTGAAAGGCCTCTGGGCGACCAGGGCATGCTCCCGGTCCAGAAGGCCCATGACGCTGTAGACCTTGGTGGTCTCGATCGCCTCCTCGAACGACATGCGGGGGAGGATGGTCGGGATGCGGCGCGACAGCATGGTCTTCCCCGAGCCCGGGGGGCCGATCATGATGATGTTGTGGGAGCCGGCCGCCGCCACCTCCAGGGCCCGCTTGGCGTGCTCCTGCCCCTTCACCTCGGAGAAGTCGTCCCCCCCTTCGGCCCCCTGCTCGAAGAGGCCATGGACGTCCACCCTGTGGGGGGCGATCTCCCGGGCGCCGTTCAGGAACTCCACCACCTCGGCGAGCTCCGAGACGCCAACCACGTCGATCCCCTCGACCACGGCCCCCTCGGGGGCGTTCTCCCGGGGGACGACGATCCCCCGGAAGCCTGCGTCCCGGGCGGCGACCGCCACCGGGAGGCAGCCCCGCACCGGCTTGACCCCCCCGTCGAGGGAGAGTTCGCCGAGGAGTAGGTACTCCTTGAGCCGCTCCCCCTTCACCACGCCGGTGGCGGCGAGGATGCCGACGGAGATGGGGAGGTCGAAGGCAGCCCCTTCCTTCTTCAGGTCGGCGGGGGCCAGGTTGACGGTGATCCTGCGGGGAGGGAACTCGTAGCCGCTGTTCTTCAGGGCCGACTTGACCCGGTCC